>Ga0256829_1000868_pt1 | contig 26941 bp, 27 predicted proteins | sample 131447metaG_FD_185979 | JGI IMG/M metagenome (GOLD analysis project Ga0256829, IMG submission 185979) | Hydrothermal vent microbial communities from Lau Basin, Pacific Ocean - 131-447 | ecosystem: Environmental > Aquatic > Marine > Hydrothermal vents | place: Pacific Ocean: Lau Basin | collected... | reverse complement strand
AACAGACTTTTTTCGAGGTTCTTATCTTTAAATGATGGTTTAAGGTTAAAAGATAATTCCTAAGGAGTAATCGTTATCTTGCTTATCTCTTTATATGTTATTTTACAATAATTAATGGTAGAAGGAGAAAGTACAAGATGAAAGATAATGTTGAAATATTTCCTGTGGGTTTTAAAGAAATCGAGAGAGCAACAAAAGAGTTGGACTTTGATCAGCCCTCAGACCCTTTGCTAGGCTCTTTATTGTCAACCTTGGCAGCATCAAAACCAAAAGGAAATTTTTTAGAGCTTGGTACAGGAAGTGGCCTTTCTACGGCTTTTTTGCTTCAAGGAATGGATAGTAAATCATCATTAATCAGTATTGATAACGATAGCACACTTGTCTCTATTGCCCAAAAACACTTAGGCACAGATAAGCGAGTAAAGTTTATAGTTGGCAGTGGAGAGGATTTAATCATTGATACAAAAGATGGATCAATAGACTTTATATTTGCAGACACTTGGCCAGGTAAATATAATCACCTTGGAGAAACGCTAGCCTTATTGAAAGTTGGTGGTATTTATTTAGTTGATGATATGCTTTCTCAAGATAATTGGCCAAAAGGGCACAGCATAAAAGCGAACAATTTAGTCAATTATTTGGAGCAAAGAGAAGACTTTATAATTACAAAAATGTGCTGGTCAACGGGTATCATTATTTGTACAAAAATTAAATGACGGCATAACAATTTGCTATACAGAATTTGGCAAAAAGGGTTTTTAAGCCCTTTTTGCTCAATTTATAGTATTAAAAACTCTATCTCCTGCATCTCCAAGACCTGGAACTATATATCCCTTGTCATTTAATCCATCATCTATATGTGCAGTATAAACCTTTACATCAGGATGAATTTTCGAAAACTTTTTGAGCCCTTCTGGGGCTGAAACTAAAGCGATAAACCTAATATCTTTAATGCCTTTACTTTTTAGAAAATTAACAGCATCTATTGCTGTTCCGCCTGTTGCAAACATAGGATCTATGATTATAGCAGTTCGTTCTATATGGTCTTTTGGAAGTTTAGCATAAAAAAATTCAGCTTCAAGAGTTTTTTCATTTCTTTGAAAACCTAAAAAGCCGACACTCGCATCGGGGATAAGCTTAAAAATTCCATCTAGCATGCCAAGAGCTGCCCGAAGAATCGGGCAGATCATGATTTTTGTGTCTAACTTCTTGGTTTTAGCTTGTGCAACTGGAGTTTGCACCACCGTATCACGAAGTGGCAAATCTCTTGTCGCTTCAAAAAGCATAAGATAAGAAATCTCATCTACAAGTAATCTAAAATGAAAAGGATCAGTCTTTTCATCTCTTAGAATTGAAAGTTTATGCTCTATGAGAGGATGGTGAATTACAGTTACATTATCCATATTATAGTCCTATTTTTTTAGCTAATTCTTTTTTGTAAGCTTCTATATCAAAGTCTTTTACACCAGCAACTCCATCATCTATAGCAGCTTGTGCAACTGCAGGAGCCACCCAAATAAGAACTCTTTTGTCAAATGGGGAAGGAATTATGTATTCCAATCCGAATTTCAAATCTTTTCCTTCATTCGCATCTTTTACATATTGAGGAACATCTTCTTTGGCTAGTGCTGCTAATGCACGAGCTGCTGCCATTTTCATGCCCTCAGTTACTTTAGTGGCTCTCACATCAAGTGCACCTCTAAATATAAATGGAAAGCCAAGAACATTATTTACTTGGTTTGGATAATCACTTCTACCTGTACCCATCATAACATCATCTCTAACCGCTTTTACCTCTTCAGGTGTGATTTCTGGAGTTGGATTAGCTAGAGCAAATATGATAGGGCTAGGATTCATGGAGAGAACCATATCTTGAGAAAGAATTCCTGGAGCTGAAAGACCCAAGAACATGTCAGCGCCCTTCATAGCATCTTCTAAAGTTCTATCATCTGTTTCAAGTGCAAATGCTTGCTTGTATTTGTTTAAATCATCTCTTTTACTTTGAATAACACCTTTAGAATCTAGCATAACGATGTGTTTTGCGCCTAAAAGTCTATACATATTTGCACAAGCTGTTCCAGCAGCTCCCGCACCACTAACTACTATTTTCATATCTTCGATTTTTTTGCCACTGATTTCAAGAGCATTCATAATCCCAGCACTTGTAATCATAGCTGTTCCGTGTTGGTCATCATGCATAACAGGGATATTTACAGCAGCTTGTACTCTTTGTTCTATTTCAAAACACTTTGGAGCTTTAATATCTTCTAGATTAATACCGCCAAAAGTAGGAGCCAAAGCTATACAAATCTCGATAATTTTTTCTGTATCTTTTTCATCCAATTCTATATCAAAAGCATCAACATCTGCAAACTTTTTAAATAGAACTGACTTTCCTTCCATAACTGGTTTTCCACCAAGTGCACCTAAATCTCCAAGACCTAAAACTGCCGTACAATCACTAATAACACCCACCAAGTTTGCTTTATTTGTATATTTGTATGCTAACTCTGGATCTTTTGCAATTTCTAGACATGGAAATGCAACACCTGGAGTGTATGCCATTGACAACTGCGCTGCAGTTGAACATGGTGTTTTTAAGTCTATACCAATTTTGCCACCTACATGGTAATCTAACGAATCTTGTTCAAATGTTTCTTTGCTCATTTTTTTTCCTTTTAAAATTTATGATTTAATAATTTGTATATCCTAGCTATAACATTTTGATATCCAATTATATTTAAAACTTCAAATACAGATGGACTCACCGCACTCCCCACCATAGCAATTCTTATAGGCTGAGCTAAATCTTTTAATTTTAACCCATTTTTCTCTAAGAATTTTTTTGCTAAAACTTCAAACTCTGATGCACTGCTGCATTCCCCATTGGCTTTCAAAGTTTGCTTAAATGCTTCTAAATTTTCTAGGGCATCACCTTTTATAAACTTTTTACATGCTTTTTCATCATAATTTGTTGGTTCATCTACTATATTTTTCACCATAACAGCCAACTCTTTTACAGTTTTAGCTCTATCTCTTAAAACCTCAATCAATTCTGATTTTTGTGGAAAATCACTTACGCTTACATCAAAAAATTCTAACTCTTTTACCAATCTATCCACTGGTAATTTTTTAATATACTGTGCATTTAGCCATAGTAGTTTTTCTTCATTGTAAGCTGAAGCTGACTTATTTATGTTTTTTGGATCGAAAAATTCTATCATCTCATCTAAACTAAACAGTTCTTGGTCGCCATGACTCCAGCCAAGTCTGACTAAAAAATTTAAAAGTGCTTCAGGCAGATATCCTTCATTTTTATACTCCATAACATCAAGAGCACCATCTCTTTTGGAAAGTTTTTTTCCTTGATTATTAAGTATCATGGGAACATGATAAAATTTTGGAATTTTAAATCCTAGCGCTTGGTATATAACGATTTGTTTTGGAGTATTTGAGAGATGATCATCACCTCTAATCACATCAGTGATATTCATCAAGGCATCATCAATGGTTACTACAAAATTATAAGTAGGAGTTCCATCACTTCTTGCTATGATAAAATCATCAAGCATATCTTTGACATTAAAATGCACTTCACCTTTAACGCCATCAACAAAAGAAATCTCACCTTCCATAGGTGCTTTTATCCTGATGACAGGCTCTACTCCAGATGGCGGTTCACCTGTAAAATCCCTGTATCTTCCATCATAATGCGGTCTAATTTTGTTGGCACTCTGCCCTGCTCTTAGCTCATCCAATTCTTCGCGACTCATATAACATTTATAGGCTTTACCTTCATCTAAGAGCTGCTTTACATATGATTTATATATATCAAATCTAGTTGATTGATATATAATTTCTCCATCGTACGATAGATTTGTCCATGCAAATGCATTTTCAATTGCCTCTGCGGCTTCTTTGGAATTTCTTTTAAGATCAGTATCTTCAATACGCAATAAAAAATTTCCACTATTTTTTTTGGACCAAAGATAACTGTAAAGTGCAGTTCTTAAGCCTCCTATATGGAGATATCCCGTAGGACTTGGGGCAAATCTTGTTATAATCATAAAAACAGACCTTTTTAAATATATATTTGATATAATAATTTATGAAAAATTATATAAGCTTTTTACTTAACATTACTTAACAAAGGACAATTAGTGAAAAAATCTATGAAAATTTTATTAAAAATATCTGCTTTAGTTATTTTTACAACAACTTTTTCTCAAGCCGGACTAGTAAATGCCATATCCGTCATCATCAACGATGAGCCAATCACTCTATATGAAGTTTATGATTATGCACATAAATTTAAAATTTCCACTAAAGAATCTTTGGATTTGCTCATCAGACAAAAACTTGAAAATGCACAGATAACTAAAATGCACATAAAAGCAAATAATTTTGAAGTGGATGAATATATAAAAAAATTGTCCACTAAAAACAATGTGTCCGAATTTAAATTTTTTGAGATACTTAAAACAAAAGACATAAAAGAAGCAGACTATAGAAAAGATGTAAGGAGAAAACTCGAAAGAGAGAAATTATACCAAAGAATCTACGCACAGAAAAAGTTAAATATCACTAAAAAAAATGTAGAGCAATTTTATAAAACAAATAAAAGTCAATTTGCAAAAGCAAGCAGTTTTTCTGTCGCTTCTTATCAAAGTACGGATAAAAAATCATTAGAAAAAATTAGAAAAAATCCTATGTTATCAATCTCAGATGTAACAGTTAAAATAGAACAATTCAAATCTGGAAAGATGAATCCAAAACTTGAAAGATTGTTAGATGCAACGAAATCAGGAGAATTTACCCCTGCCTTAAATACTGGTAAAGAGTTTACTATGTTTTATGTAAAAGAAAAAAACGGCGTAAAAGTTCTATCTTTTGATAAAGTTAAAAACTATATCTATTCTGTCTTATCGGCAAAAAAAAGAAAAAAAGCTATAGGTGATTATTTTGAGAAATTAAAATCAGTGGCCAATGTAAAAGTCCTAAGGAGACCAAACAAATGAATAAATACGACAAAATCAAAAAAACATGTAGAGTGATAAGATTAGTTCTAGGAACTGCTCTAATTGGAACAGGCATCTATCTAAGTAATCCTTGGTTCTATCTAGGAATCATTCCACTAATAGCGGGTATAGCAAATTTTTGTCCGATATGTATCATATCTAAAAAATGCACTATATAAAGTATGCCTTTTAAAGGCATACTTTAGTATCTTGAGAGATAATTTGTATCAAAATTATTATTTATAAAATCTTTATTATCCATCATCTTTAGGTGAAAATCTCTAACAGTTGCTACGCCTTCGATTTGAAGTTCACTTAAAGCTTCTTTCATCTTGGCTATCGCTCTGTCTCTATCTTCTGCCCACACTATCAGCTTACCTATAAGAGAGTCATAATGTGAAGGAATAACATAGTTTTGATATAGATGTGAATCGATTCTCACATTTCTTCCACCAGGAGCTATATATTTGCTTACTTTGCCTGGGCTTGGTATGAACTTAACAGAATCTTCCGCAGTAATTCTGCACTCAATAGAGTGGCCTTTAAGAGTTATGTCGCTTTGCTCCATCAGTTTTTCACCTTGAGCGATTCTAATCATCCATTCAATAACATCCAAACCACTCACCATCTCACTCACACAATGCTCAACCTGAAGTCTTGTGTTCATTTCCATAAAATAAAAATTATTTTGATTGTCTAATAAAAATTCAAAAGTTCCAGCGTTTTCATAGCCTATAAATTTAACAGCTTTTACAGCTACTTCATGCAGTTTTGCTCTTGTTTTTTCATCTAAAATAACTGCTGGAGATTCTTCTATGAGTTTTTGGTGTCGTCTTTGAAGTGAACAATCTCGCTCTCCTATATGCACAGCATTTCCGTGTGCATCTCCAAGGATTTGAACCTCGATATGTCTAGGGTTTTGTATAAATTTTTCCATATATAAAGTGCCATCACCAAATGCAGCAGCAGCTTCACTCTCAGCAGAAAGATATGATATCTCCAAATCTTCCTCTTTTTCCACCACGCGCATACCGCGACCACCGCCACCTGAACTTGCTTTTACTATAACAGGATATCCGATTTCTTTGGCTAAAACTTTTGCTTCATCTACGCTTTCAAGAGCACCTTCGCTTCCTTCGATAACAGGAACACCAGCTTTTTTCATCACTTCTTTAGCTTTTGATTTATCACTCATTAAAACCATAGAATCAACACTAGGACCTATGAATTTTATATCATGAAATTTACAAATCTCAACAAAATCTTGATTTTCGCTTAAAAAGCCATATCCAGGAAAAATAGCATCACATCCGCTTATCTCAGCGGCACTTATGATTGCAGGAATATTAAGATAACTCTCGCTAGATTTTTCGCCGCCTATACATATGCTTGCATCTGCGTATTTGAGATACAAAGCATCTTTATCTGCAGTCGAATAAACTGCTACTGCAATCTTATCCATTTCCTTTATCGTTCTTATCGCTCTTAAGGCTATCTCACCTCTATTTGCAACAAGTATTTTTCGGATTTCTGACATTAAACTTTCTCCACACCATATAATGGCATATCAAACTCTACAGGAGTTCCATCATCTTCGAAAATTTCCGTGATTCTACAGTCAAACTCGGCTTCGATTTCATTCATAATCTTCATAGCTTCTATAATGGCTATTGTTTGTCCTTTTCGCACAACTGTACCTACTTTTACGAAAGGTTCACTACCAGGACTTGGTGCTGTATAAAATGTTCCAACCATTGGTGATTTTATTGATTCACCTTCACATTTTTTATCTATTTGGACAGCTTCTTTTGCTTCTGTAACACTTTTGCTAAGAGGAGCGGCACTTTGAGCAACTGGCGCTTGCTGAGTCATCACAACTGGTGCACTCTCATATCCTTTTTGAAGCTCTATCGAAAATTCTCCGTCTTTAATCTTTACTTTATTAATCCCACTTTTATCAAAAAAACGCATCAAATCTCTGATTTCTTGTTTGTTCATTCCATTCTCCTAAATTTATTACTATATTTAATAATTTTTCATATATATTGCCAACATGCACCAAACTTAAGCATACCAGCGATAAGAGAAATGTACAATTTCGAGGCACAAAGTCTTGAAGCTACTAGTAGCTTCAAGACTTTGTAACGAAGCCAAGTGTGCGTTTCTCTTATCGTCCTTTGGATAAGTCATAAAGAAGCAATCTGCAAAGCATCTAGCATTTGGCTCTACTAGTAGAGCCTTCATGCTATCTACTTCACATCTTACATCTTTATGACTTACTGATATGCTTAAGTTTGGTACATGTTGGCAATAAATTTTGCTATAATACCATATATTTAATAAGGACATAGTAAATGGGATTAAAATCTGACAACTGGATAAGAGAAAAATCACTGAAAGAAGAGATGATAACGCCGTTTTGTGAAGAGCAAGTGGGCACTGATGTAGTTAGTTATGGGGTTAGCAGTTATGGCTACGATATAAGAGTTGGGAATGAATTTAAGATTTTTACAAATGTAAGCTCCACTGTAGTTGATCCAAAAAACTTTGATGAAAAAAATGTTATCGATTTTATAGGTGATATTTGCATAGTGCCACCAAACTCTTTTGCACTCGCAAGGACAGTAGAATACTTTAAAATACCCAAAAATGTCTTGGCGATTTGCTTAGGAAAAAGCACATATGCAAGATGTGGAATCATAGTAAATGTCACACCATTTGAGCCAGAGTTTGAAGGGCATATAACCATAGAGATAAGCAACACAACACCACTTCCTGCCAAAATCTACGCAAATGAAGGCATAGCACAAGTACTCTTCTTAGAAGGCGACGAACAATGCAAAACAACTTATAAAGATAAAAAAGGAAAATACCAAGGTCAGCAAGGCATCACCCTGCCTAGAATTTTGAAATAAGTGGTATTTTTATTTTACCATCTTTACTGTCATATCATTTTTCAAGTATCCATCAACTATAAAATACTCTAAACCCTTTTGTTTCGCAAAATCTTTGATATCATCTTTGCTTTGATAGTTAAAATTTTTACTCTTTACATAACCTTGTAAGATGTTGAAAACTATACCCTTTTTGGAGTTTTCCAATATCTTCTCCAAAAAAAGCCAAGTATCAAAAGACGATAGTATATTTAAGCTACCACTTGCCACATACCAATCTGCCAATGGCAACTCATCACTCAAGATATCTCTACATGTAAAGCTCAAATCCGAAAACCTCTTCTTTGCTACATCAATAGAATTTTCAACACAATCTAAACCAACATATCTCTTTGGACAAATACCCCTATCCGCCCAATAAGCATACAACTCCCCAAACCCACAACCTGCATCCACAATCTCACTTTTAGCTAAGTCTTTCCCTAAAATATCAGTGATAGCCTCAAAGCGAACTTCTTGAGACTCTTTTGAGTTCCAATTCACCCCTTGTGCACTCAAGCCATACTTTTCATAAGCTTCTCGATAGAATTTTTCATTGTTTATTGACATATCAAATTCATTTTAGGGAGATACTATAGATATATTTTGAAATTTGCCTAATTGAAGGATTTTTTTATCGTTCGTGATAAATTGACTAGAGTTTACACGGGAAGCACTAGCTAAAATCAGTAAATCTTCAAAATCCTCGAAAATGTTATTAAAAAACTCTTCTTTAGCATTTATAAAATCCGCGTAGATAAGATAATGTGGTTTTATCTCGTCACTTAGCATATCTATGGCTTGAAGTGTCTTTTTAGCATCATGCTTTCTTTTTTCGGTTAGGATATAGTAAAAAGTAGTGATAAAGTCGCTAGAAAAGAAGAACTCGTTAGCTAGATTGTCTTTTTGTTGCAGATACCACTCTACTGACTTTTTTGAAGTTAGTCGTGTCGTATCAAGCAAGTCAAGGCATATATTGGCATCAAGAAAGATTTTCATTGTAGCTCTTTTTCATATCTTTATAGTCCATATTCCCTATCTTTCCATCCAGTATACCTATAAAGTTTCCAGTTCTTTGTTTAGATTTTTGCTCCACTATATCTATCAATGTAGGGTCTTTAATCACTGCTTGAAAATAACGAGACAAGAACTGCGTGAAGTTAAGATTTCTATCTTGTAAAATATTACCAACTTTATCGACTAACTCTTTATCAAATTTAAAGTTTTTACGAATTGTAAGAGTACACATAATTTACTCCTTTATTTGTATGTATTTTTTTAATACATACATTATAGCATATTTTTTTAAATTAACAAATATGTTGTATTTGTCTGCAGTATCACGGATACTAGACTCTGCGGCTTTTATATGACTTATGTAACTGAGTTTTTTATGGTATATATACCAAAAGGAATTAAAATTGCTTTATAAATTTATAAAAACACAAAGGAAAAGCTTTGTTTAACGGTAAAAACATACTAATCACAGGTGGAACAGGGAGTTTTGGTAAGAAATATACAGAGGTTTTACTAAAAAAGTATAAACCGAACAAGATTATAATATATTCGCGTGATGAGCTAAAACAGTATGAGATGGCTCAAGTTTTTAACAACAAGTGTATGCGTTACATGTTAGGTGATGTAAGAGATTTGGATCGTCTCAAAAAGGCCATGTATGGGGTAAATTTTGTCATACATGCGGCAGCTCTAAAGCATGTTCCTATCGCAGAATATAACCCTATGGAATGTATAAAAACAAACATAAATGGTGCAAGCAATGTCATAGATGCATCTTTAGAGTGTGGTGTTCAAAAAGTTATAGCACTTTCAACTGATAAAGCAGCAAATCCTATCAATCTTTATGGCGCAACAAAGCTTGCAAGCGATAAACTTTTCGTCGCAGCAAACAATATACGAGGTGGAAGAAGAACCGCATTTTCAGTTGTTAGATACGGAAATGTCGTTGGAAGTCGCGGTTCAGTCGTGCCACTATTTCAAAAACTCATAAGGGAAGGCGCAAAAGAGCTTCCTATCACGGAGGAGCATATGACTCGTTTTTGGATAACGCTAGAGCAAGGCGTAGAGTTTGTTTTGAAAAACTTTGCACGGATGTATGGCGGAGAGATATTCATTCCAAAAATCTCCTCAATGACTATGCTAGAGCTTGCAAAGACACTCGCTCCAAATCTTGGAGTAAACATAATAGGCATAAGACCCGGAGAAAAATTACACGAAGTGATGGTGCCAAAAGATGATAGCCACCTTACTTTAGAATTTGATGATCATTTTGTAATCCAACCTAGCATAATATTTACCCAAAAAAGTGACTTTACATGTAATGCACTAAATGAGATAGGAAAGCCTGTTAAAATTGGCTTTGAGTATAGTTCAGAAACTAACACTATGTGGCTTGATGAAAAAGGGCTGTTGGAGATGATTGGCGCATGATTGCTTACAGCAGACAGTTAATAGACGAAGAAGATATAAATGCTGTCATAGAAACTCTAAAAGGTGATTTTCTAACGGGTGGTAAAAAAGTAGAAGAATTTGAAAGGGCACTTGGGGATTACTTAGGTGTCAGTTATGTATGCGTTATGAACTCGGCCACTTCTGCGCTTCAAATTGCATACAAATGCATAGGTTTAAGCGATAAAGATGAAATAATAACGACACCAATCACCTTTTGTGCCACTTCAAATGCAGCTTTGATGTGTGGAACAACTCCAGTTTTTTGTGATGTCAAAAATAACGGAAACATAGATGAGAGTAAAATCAAAGGGTTAATCACACCTAAAACAAGAGCTGTAGTTCCAGTAGATTTTGGTGGAAATCCAGTAGAAATTGATAAAATTAGAGAGCTTTGCGATAAACATAAGCTCTATCTCATAGAAGATTGTGCTCACGCTTTAGGAAGCGAAATAGATGGACAAAAAATAGGAAATAAAGCAGACATATCTATCTTTAGTTTTCATGCGATAAAGCCTATCACAACTTGTGGTGAAGGTGGAGCAATTGCAACCAACAACAAAGAGATATATGAAAAAGCGAAACTTTTAAGAAGTCATGGCATAGTAAAAAAACAGGCTTGGAACTCAGACATGACTGAGCTTGGCTATAACTACCGATTGAGTGATGTAGCTTGTGCTTTGGGCATTTCTCAGCTTAAAAAATTAGATAGCTTTATAAAAAAAAGAACTAAAATAGCAAACTATTATAATGAAAGATTTCAAAATAATCCCTATTTTTTCCCTATAAAAATACCTCTACATGTAAAGAGTTCTTATCATCTATACCCTATCTTGCTTGATAGAAGTTTATGGTGTGTAAAAGAGGATATTTCTGAAGCTTTACACAAAAAAGGCATAGGTGCACAAGTACACTACAAGCCAATCTATAAATTTTCGTACTATAAAGAGCAATTTGGAGAACAAAAACTACAAAACGCAGAAGAATTTTACAAGGCAGAACTCTCTATCCCAGCTCATCAAAAGATGAGCATGGACGATGCGAAATTTGTGGCAGATACTCTTCTTAAGATTTTAGAAAATGCCAAAGAGTGTAAACTATGAATATAGCAATCATCCCAGCAAGAGGCGGAAGCAAAAGAATACCTAAAAAGAATATAAAAGAATTTTGTGGCAAACCACTCATCGCCTACTCCATTGAAACTGCCCTAAATTCAAAACTTTTTGAGAAAGTTTTAGTTTCAACAGATAGCGAAGAAATAGCAACCATAGCAAAGCAATATGGTGCAGAAGTTCAGATGCGTCCAGCCCGACTGGCTGATGATTTTACCAATACTTGGGATGTTATAGAGTTCGTCTTAGATACTTTAGAAGAGAAGTATAAATATGTCTGCACTATCTATGCAACTGCTCCATTTTTGCAACAAGAGTATCTAAAAGAGGGATTTGAAAAGCTTAAAAACTCTAATGCTTGTAGAAGCTTTAGTGTGACTTCTATGCCCTTTCCAATCCAAAGAACATTTAAAATCACAAATGAAAGATGTGAGATGTTTTGGCCAGAAAACTACAACAAGAGAAGCCAAGATTTAGAAGAGGCTTATCAAGATGCAGGGCAGTTTTATTGGGAGCAAATAGGATGCAAGAGTGGAGATATTTTCTTTGGGAATGATTCTATTCCTATAGTATTACCTCGTCATTTAGTACAAGATATAGATACTATGGAAGATTTTACTAGAGCTGAGCTTATGTATAAAACTCTGTTTCCAAATAGATTTGATCAATGGAATGTGAAAAAACAGCAAATTCAAGAAAATAAACAAATGTTAAAATTTAGAGAAAGAGATATTTTTTTTATGTCGATTGGACAAAACATAGGTTATGAAACCTATGGAAAAGGCATTGAATATCTAAGACCAGTTCTAATAGTAAGAAAATTCAACAATAGAACATTTTTTGGCATACCACTTAGCTCCAAAATCAAAAAAGGGAAATATTATTTTAGAATAGAGTTTAAAAATAGAGTAAATATTGCCCTATTGTCGCAAGCAAAAGTTTTTGATATAAAAAGAGCTAAGTACTTTTTAGCAGAATTAAATAAAGACAAATTTTTGGAACTTAAAAAAGAGTTTACAAAAGTAGTTAACCCCTCTAAAAAGAGGGGAGCGGTCATACTCCAAAAAAATGAAGTCGACAAATTGTGAATAGATTATATCAAAAAAATCAAAAAAAATCAATAGTCTTGTTTAGATCTGATAGTTCAAGCTCTATTGGACTTGGGCATATTATGAGGGATTTGGTATATGCTAAAGAATTTGATGATGTGCATTTTGCCTGCCAAAACTTAAAAGGCAATATAAATGATAAAATTCCATATCCTGTACATATACTAAAATCCAACGAGCCTGAAGAGCTTATGAAACTCATAACAACCTTACATGTAGATATACTTATCATTGACCATTACGGAATAAATCACAAAGAAGAAAAAAAATTAAAGATTAAAAACCCAAAATTAAAAATTATAGCCTTCGATGATGACTATAGAGAGCATTTTTGCGATGAGATTATAAACCACAACATAAGTGCCGACATAACAAAATATAAAAATCAAAATATAGTAAAAATTATTCCTCCTCTTATAAGAGATGAGTTTAAAATAGAAAAAAAGATACAAAGAAAGAAAATTTATGATGTCTTTGTTGCTATGGGCGGAGCTGATAACAGAAACATAAACATACCTATCTTAAAAACCTTGCCAAAATCTTTACATGCAGCACTTGTTACAACTTCAGCAAATGCAAACTTAGATGAGCTAAAAGCATATACAAAAGATAAAAAAAATATCTCTTTACATGTAGACTCAAAAGAGATAGCAAAGCTTATGAATCAAAGTAGATTTGCTATTATCACTCCAAGCGTTATAGTGCATGAAGTTTTATTTATGGGGTTAGATTTTTTAGCTATTAAAACTACATCAAATCAAGGCGATATACTTATGTATTTAAAGCAAAGAAAATATCCAACTTTAGAGTGTTGGAATGAAACAAAATTGAAACAATGCATGAAAATATAAACTTTATAGATTTAAACGAAGATGAAATCAAACTAGTATTATGCTGGAGAAATAATCCAGCTATAAAAAGGTGGATGCACACGAAAGAGGATATTAGTCTTGAAAATCATTTAAATTTTATAAAAAGGCTTAACAACAACTCTAGCAAAGATTACTTTTTAGTAAAGAAGGGGAACGATTATATAGGCGTAATAGACTTAAATGATTGTTTTTTAGGCATCTATGCAAATCCTGAAAAGAAAAGAGTCGGAGATATTTTGTTATCAGAAATAATCAAATTTGCTTTCAATAAAAAAAAACTCTCTTCATTAAAAGCAGAGGTTTTTAAAGAAAATGCAACAGCAATAAAACTATATAAAAGATTTGGATTTACAACCATAGAAGATAATAAGACTATGTTAGTAATGAAACTAAACAACAAAGAATATCAGAATATTTTAAATCAAATTAAGTGAAATAAAATTATGTTTTTGATATTATGTAAAAAACATAAAGGTACAAAATGATTATTAATCCTTTCTACTATGGTGGGGCGATTACTGATGAGCATTTTTGCAATAGGATTCAAGAGCTAAAAGAGCTTAAGCAGGATATCAATGCTGGGTTAAATCTTCTCATCTATGCTCCTAGAAGATTTGGTAAAACATCATTTGTTTTAAAGGCTTTAGATGAATTAAAAGATACAAATACAAAGTATATATTTTTAGATCTTATGTATATCTCCACACAAGAGGAGTTTATCAATAAATACTTCAATGCGATTGCTCAAAGCTTGGAGCAGTCATCAAAAAAGGTAGTAAAGTTTTTCAAATCTGTAGTAAAATTAAGACCAAATATTAATGTAAATTTTGACTATATCGGTACTCCAAGTTTTTCACTTGCTTTAAGTGATGAAAATAGACACACTACTTTAGAAGAGGTGATGAATTCTATTTTAGATTTCGCTAAAAAGAGTAAAATCATAGTAGTTTTTGATGAGTTTCAAGAGATAGTCAATCTTGAACTAGAGGCTAAATTAAGAAGTATCATCCAAATGCATAGCAATAAAGTATCATATATATTTATGGGTAGCAAGAAGAGTCTGCTCAACCAAATGTTTATGGACAAGAACAGACCTTTTTACAAGTCGGTAAAACATTTTCAAATCAAGGAGATTAAAAAAGAGTCGTGGTGTAGTTTTATCATGGAAAAGTTTAATCAAACCAATAAAATAATTAACGAGAAATATATAGATGAAATTATAGCTATAACAAAAGGATTTCCTTACTATACGCAACAGTTTGGATATGAAATCTGGAATCTAACTCAAAATAGCGCAACAGATGAAATCTTTCATAAAGCTCTAAAAACCATAATAAGCAGAGAAGAGGCCCTTTTTACTATGGAGTGGGACAACATAACACCAAACCAAAAAAAGGCGATAAAAATCATCATTGACAAGTATGGCAAAAACTTATATGATGAACAATACTTAGCGAAGTACCATATCAAAACAGGCTCTATTCAGACGGCACTCAAAGCTTTAATTCAAAAAGATATTGTCGATAAAAACAAAGATAGATACTATTTTCAAGATCCATTGTTTGAATATTATATAAGGGAAAATTTCTAATGATGATAGAGTTCAGAGGTTCACAAAAAATAGGAAGGTATTATATAAAATGAAAATAGGAAATTTTAATTTAGACAAAGATGGAGCTTTCATCATAGCTGAACTATCTGCAAATCACAATGGTAATTTACAAGTTGCTCTTGAGACTATAAAAGCTGCAAAAGAAGCTGGAGCAGATGCTATAAAGCTTCAGACATACACAGCAAATACCATGACGCTTGATTGTGATAAAGAAGATTTCATCATCAAAGGTGGAACTCTTTGGGATGGTAAAAAGCTTTATGATTTATATAAAAAAGCCTATACTCCTTGGGAGTGGCACAAAGAACTTTTTGAGTATGCAAGAAGCTTAGATATAGATATATTTTCAACCCCTTTTGACAAAAGTGCTGTTGATTTTTTAGAACAGTTTAATCCAACTTGCTACAAAATAGCCTCTTTTGAGATAACTGATTATGGTTTGGTTGAGTATGTTGCTCGCAAAGGTCGCCCTATGATAGTCTCAACAGGAGTAGCAACACTTGAAGAAATAGAGGATATAGTGGAGATTTGCAAAAATGTACCACTTATACTTTTAAAATGCACCTCAGCTTACCCTGCACCCCTTGAAGATGCCAACCTTGTAACTATGCAAGATATAAAAAAGAGGTTTAAAGTAGAAATTGGTTTTAGTGACCATACTCTAGGGACTACTGCTCCTATCGTGGCTGTAAGCCTTGGAGCCAAAGTGATAGAAAAACACTTTATACTCGATAAATCCATAGGTGGTCCTGATGCTGATTTTTCACTCGATATTGAAGAATTTTCGCAGATGGTAAAAGCTGTTAGAAACACTGAAAAGTTGCTTGGCAAAGTGAGCTATGAGCTCAAAGAGAGTTCTAGGCAATTTGCAAGAAGTATTTATGTTAGTAAAGATATAAAAAAAGGTGAAAAATTTAGCAAAGAAAATATAAAAAGCGTAAGACCAGGGTTTGGACTTCATCCAAAATATCTTAAAGAGATTTTAGGTAAAACTGCTACTAAAAATTATGAATTTGGAGATAGATTAAAAAAGTAAATTGACTTCAATTATACTAAAAGGTATAATACTAAAAACTATAATAGCAAAAGGTATAAAAATATGGCAAATACTACAAATCCGTTCTATTATGGAAATGAAGTTTATAAAGATGACTTTTGTAATCGTATAGATGAACTCAAAGAGCTAAAGCAAGATGTATATAGTGGGCTAAATGTTTTTTTGTATGCTCCTAGAAGATTTGGGAAAACATCTCTTTTAAAAAGGCTACAAAATGATTTAAAAAAAGATGGTGATGTTGTTGTAGTCTATTTTGATATGTTTACAGTCTCAAGCGTAGATGAGTTTATACAAAAGTACTTTAATCTGCTTGCCAATAGTTTTGAATCGTCAACAGATAAGATACTAAATCTTTTTAAAAACATATTTAAAATACGACCAAACATAACGATGAACATATCTTCTAATTCAGACTTAAGTTATGGACTACTACTAAACAAAAAAGAGGAACAGCATAACTTTGAAGATATTTTAAATCTGCCGTATCTTTATGCAGAAAAATTTAATAAAAAAGTTGTAGTTATATTTGATGAGTTTCAAGAAGTCGAACAGCTAAAAATAGAGAAAAAACCAAGAAGCATCATACAGACTCATTCACGCAGTGTATCATATCTCTTTAGTGGAAGTAAAAAATCAATATTGACAAAAATGTTCAACGATAAAGATAGAGCATTTTACAAATCAGTAAAACATCTAAAAATAGATGAAATAAAAGAAGCAGAGTGGATAGAATTTATAAGTAAAAAGTTTACAAAAAGTGATAAATCTATAGAGCAAAATCTCATCAAAAAATGCTTTGAAATAACACTAGGCTATCCGTACTATATGCAACAACTTATGTATTTTATATGGAACAACACAAAAGACAAAGCAGATGAAACCATAGTACAAAACTCCATAGACTTAATGCTAGAGCGTGAAAGCGATATATATAGTTTAGTATGGACAAACCTAACACCAAATCAAAAAAGTACTTTAAAATACATAGTTCAAAAAAATGGTGAAAGTTTATATTCCAATGAAAATCTAAGTGATTTAAAACTTAGTGCAAGCACTCTAAAAAGCGTACTTGAATCACTCATAAAAAAAGACATTATAGATAAAAAAAATGATAAATACTATCTTATTGACCCATTTATGAAGTATTGGTTGGAAAATGTATAAAGTGAAGTTAAAAATCGCTATTTTTGCTCATGACGCAGGGGGAAGTGATCTTCTTTTAGAGCTTTTAAAAGCATCTTTGCATGTAGGAAAATTTAAAGTTTTTTGTACAGACAATTCTCCTTGTCATCTGCTTATGAAAAACAAAAAAGTCACTAATCAGCAAGAAATCATAGAACCAAATAAAAAGTTTATATTTTCTAAATTAGACCTGTTTAAACCTGATATAATTTTATATAGCACTGGTTGGCAAAACCATTTTGAATATCATTTTTTAGACTATGCAAGAAAAAACAGTTTGCCATCAGTAGCATTTTTAGATAATTGGACAAATTTTAGAGAACGCTTTGGATATCCTGATGTTGCTTGGCAAAAAAACTTCCCCGATTTTATAGCAACTCACGATAAACATAGTCAAGAAGGCGCATCCAATCAAGGTCTAAAAAACACAATAACCATCAAAAACTACTCCCTTGAAAAAAAGTTAAATGAGTATAAATACCTTGTTAAAAAAGAGGATACTCTGCTCTTTTTAAGTGAGCCTACCGCAAAAGTGGCAAAAAAGACTTATGGTGATTCCAACTATTGGGGATTTGATGAGAAAGACACATTTAAAGCCATTTTGCAGTATCAAGAAAAGTTTACATGTAGTAAAATAGTTGTAAGACTTCACCCTTCAGATGAATCAAAAGTCTACAAAGAAATAGACCCAAATATCAATATATCTTCCAATTCTCTACTAAAAGATATTTCTGACGCAAAGATAGTGATAGGTCTTGATACTTCTGTTTTGCGTTTAGCATTTTTATTAGGTAAAAAAGTCATATCATTTATGCCTTCTATAAAACGAGATTTTCATGTTCCTTTACCAAAATCAAATCAAACAAGAAACCTTGAGGATTTTGATATAACCAAAATAAAGATAAATCAAAAAGAAGATAATGACTTAGGTATGGATTTTGCTTTATTTATTAAAAATATTTTAGGATGATTATGAATGCTGCGATTATAGGTGTTGGAAGTATAGGTGGGCTAATAGATAAACCAAGTAGCAAAAATGTCGCAAGTCATGCTCATGCCTATAAAAAAAATAGTGATTGCACTTTGGTAGCTATTTGTGAGCCAAATAGAGACAACCAAAAAGAGTTCACAAAACGCTGGGGAAAAATCAATATCTACAAGGACAGTCAAGAACTCCTAAAAAAAGAAAATATAAATGTATTATCTATTGCAACTCCTACAAAACTGCATAAAAAGAACCTAGAAGAGGCTTTACATGTAGATTCAATTAGTCATATACTTTGTGAAAAACCTTTAGTAGAAACAAAAAAAGAGCTATATGAGCTAAAAAATATGCTAGAAAATAGTACAAAAAAAATTCTAATAAACCTAATTCGTAGATATGACCCTAGTTTTATAAATCTTGCTTCACAAATAAAAAGGAAAAAATGGGGGAAAATTCTAAGTTTTCAAGGAGTTTTTACAAAAAGTTTACTTCACAATGGAATTCATATGCTTAGTGTTTTAGAACATCTATTAGGCTTTGTTAATGAATTAAAAGCTCTACATACAGATAAAGATTTCTTTATAGAGTGTGACGATGCTAAGGGTATCATTACATGTATAAAAGATATAGATTACTCTATATTTGAATTAGATATTATTTGTGAAAATGCAAAAATAGAGATTACAGATGGAGGAACAGAGATATCTATCTACGAAAAAGTAGCATCATCTGTATATGAAAACTATTTTACATTGGCACATAAAGAGACTTTAGAGAACACGCTAAACAACTATGCTAGCAATTCGCTATCGTTTTTGTTAAAAAAGGACACCTCAACATGTAAAGAGATTTTAAAAAAACATATCAGACTACATGAGATTATATTTGAGGCTATAAAATGAAACTAGCTATAAATGGAGCAAAAAAACTACGCTCAAACCCATTCCCTGCATATAATACAATTGATAAGCAAGAAGAAGAAGCGGTTTTAAGAGTTTTAAGAAGTGGAAAACTCTCAACCTACCTAGGAACTTGGCATAAAGATTTTTATGGAGGGAGTGAAGTGCAAGCACTTGAAAATGAATGGGCTGATTTTTTCAATGTAAAACACGCTATTAGCGTAAACTCAGCAACTTCTGGATTATATGCAGCAGTTGGAGCAATTGGCATTGAACCTGGTGATGAAATCATAGTAACCCCATATACCATGAGTGCTAGTGCAACAGCGATACTTCTTTATGGAGGTATTCCTGTTTTTGCTGATGTAGAAAAAGAACACTTTTGCATAAACCCAAAGTCTGTAGAAAAACTTATAACTCCAAAAACAAAAGCTATCATGGCCGTAGATATATTTGGTCAAGCATGTGACTTTAAAGCACTTAAACAAATTGCACAAAAACATAATCTCAAGATTATAGAAGATGCGGCACAAGCTCCACATGCAAAGTTAGGTGATAAATTTACTGGTACTTTAGGAGATATAGGAGTATTTTCACTTAACTACCATAAGCATATTCATAGTGGTGAAGGTGGAATAGTAGTTACAAATAATGATGAGCTCGCATTTAAGATCCAACTCATCAGAAATCATGGGGAAACAGTACTTGCAGCAAAAGGTTATGAAGATAGAAAAGAGCTACATAACATGCTTGGATTTAATTTTCGTATGACAGAAATTGAAGCCGCTATTTCACGAGTACAACTCACAAAATTGAAAAAACTTATAGATATTCGTATAGAAAATGTAAAATATTTAGAAAAACAATTAAAAGAAATTCCTTGTTTAAAATTTTCACCTTTAAGAGATGGGGCTAAACATGTTTATTATATACATCCTATACTATTTAAAGAAGACAGCATAAAAGTTCATAGAAACCGTTTTATAGACGCGGTAAAAGCTGAATTACCTCCTTCTTTGATGAGAGATGACAGTCATGTTCTTCTTAGTTATGGGTATGTAAAGCCTCTATACCTTCAACCCATATATCAAGAAAAAATTTGTTTTGGGAATTATCCTTTTTCATTGACTGACAGAACTTATTCTAAAGGTGATTGTCCAATTTGTGAAAAATTACATAATGATACTCTTATAACTCATGAACTTATGCGTCCCGGTATGAGTAAAGAAGATTTAGACGATGTAGTGCGAGCTTTTGAGAAAGTTTGGGCACACAGAGAGGAGTTATAATGAGTTTTTTTGCAACTAGGTTTTGGGGGGAGTATTTACAAAAAATCAAAGACATCAACTTGATACAAATGGGTGAGATTCAATTAGTTAAAAATCAAAATGAACTTGGAAGGAGTTTTTCAAATTATCTTGAATTAGATTTATATCATTTAAATAAAAAAAATATAATGCGATTGTCTGAGTTTGCCCAATTTAATGATATTGATGCTATACATTTTAGGGTAAGCCCAGCTGTTTCCAGTGGTTTAATACCTTTTAAAGACTTATTGAGAAATGGATGGACTTTTTATTGCGGAACAACTTTTTTATTGGACTTGAAAGAGGAGCTTGCTATTTTAAAAAAAAATATACGCAAGTCAAATAAAGCTTTAATTAATAAATTTGATAGAATGTACGAGGTTCAAATTGTTGATTGCAATAACTCTTCAAAAATTTTATTTAAAAAATGGGCTAATCTTTATGGAAGTTGTTTAAGCGGTGTAGATGAAGACCGATATGAAAAAATATTTAAATATCAATATAATATGATCGTTAATAAAAAAGCAATTTTAGTAATGGGCTTTGAAAAAGAAATTTGTCTTGGAGGGATGTTCTTTTTTTTGGATTCAGAATACACTAGTTATGCCTTAAGTGCCAATAATAAAAATTATGACAATATTGGATGTTATTTAATGTGGAGAAGTATTAAATACCTTAAAAAAACAGGGTTTACTTATTTAGAACTGGGTGGTCTTAGTTATAATAATCAAATTTTTTGCGAGTTCGAACTAAAAAATAGTAATATAACATTCTTTAAAGAAGGGGTTGGTGCACAAATGACTCCAACTTTCTTTTTTTCAAAGTTTTTTAAAGATAAGGCAAAGGAAAAGTATCTATCACAAATTAGACAACATTTTTTATGAAGACAGATCGGAATATAATTTTCTTATTGCGACTGGCGAACAAAAGGTGCGGAAGGCTATTTCATAACCACATGGTATAAAACTTGCTTTAATTAAAAATATAATTCATAAGGGGTATCGATCAATGAGCATATATAAAACGGAACAAGAAGAGTTTTGGGCAAATGGGTTTGGCGATGAATATATAAAAAGAAATCAAGGAGATTGGCTTGTCGCATCAAACATGGCACTCTTTTCTTCTATACTAAAATCAACTAGAGGCATAAAAAATATAATTGAATTTGGTGCCAATATTGGTATGAATATAAAAGCGCTTGAGGTACTTCTTCCAACATCAGATATAGATGCAGTTGAGATAAATAAAAAGGCATCGGGGGAACTTAAGCAGTTTAAACACATAAGAAAAGTATTCAATCAATCTATTTTAGATTTTAATGCGAATGATGGGTATGACTTTGTATTTACAAAAGGAGTTCTAATACATATAGAACCAAATTCTCTGGATCTAGTTTATGAAAAATTGTACCAAGCAAGTAAAAAATATATTTGCATGATAGAGTATTATAACCCAACACCTGTTGAATTATCATATAGAGGGAATAGTGGCAAGATGTATAAGAGAGATTTTGCAGGAGAAATCATGCAAAAATATTCGGATTTAGAATTGGTAGACTATGGATTTGTATATAAAAATGACCCTATATTTCTTCAAGGAGATTTGACATGGTTTTTGATGGAAAAAAGAGATTAATATGCAAAATATAGAGCAAAAAGCAATCCAAACTTACCAACAGAATTTAGAATACTTTGAAAAAAACCATAAGACACTATTTGATAAAATAACTTTATTAAGCACACTTATCGAAGAAGGCAAATATAATGAAAAGTATGAGCTAGAGTATAAAGATGAAGGCTACTTTGATGCCAAAGAAATATCATCGCAAGAGTATTTATACAAAATGAATAGCAAAGTTCATGCAAATATCCTTAAAGAGATGATTGATAAAAAAAGACAGGGTGCGATTTTTAAGGGCATGAAGCTTGTTCGAGCAACTGATGCCCAAGCAGACCTTATTGATAAAAGTGAATTGTCTTTTCATAACTACTTATGGGCTAGTATCAAAATCATCAATTATACAGATAAGTATGCAACGCCTGAGAGCTACATGCGAAGAGTGTATAAGGTGATATTTGTTGGCACAGGATTAGGTGTACATATAAATGACATAGTTAAAAAATTACAATCAGAAGTTGTTTTTATCCAAGAAAAAAACCTTGAATTATTTCGGCTCTCTTTGTTTGTAACAGATTATGCAAATATATCTATAAATCGTACGCTTTATTTTTCGATTTTAGAAAATGAAACAAGAGAGCAAGAAATTTTTTTAGAGTTTTTAAATAAAGGTAATAATTATAATTTAAATATTAAACATATACCATTTGATAACTCATATAAAACAAATTTACAACAGTTCCAAAAATATGTCTTATCACAAGATTTTATCAATTATGGATATAGCCCCATTTTACTTCGATTTGTGACTTCTCCAAGATATTTGGTTCAAAATTATAATTTTTTAAATGTATCTGTGAGACAAAAAAGCAATATTTTTTCCCAAAAACCTGTTTTACTATTATTTTCAGGTCCATCAACAAGCCATAATATAGAGTGGGTTAAAAAAAATCATCAAAAATTTATCATTATTTCTCCGCTATCTACATGTAAATTACTTTCAAGTTTTGGTATCAAACCTGATATTGCAGTACATATTGACCCCGGCGAAAAAACTGCATTGCTTTTTGAAGGGTTGGATGCAAAAGAATACTTTAAGGACATACAAGTCATCCTAGCAGCAAATGTAAATGAAAATACCATAAAAAGATTTGATAAGTCACAAGTGCATGTAATAGAACAAGGTTCAAAATATAAAAAAGATTTTGGAGTTTTAACTGCTCCTAGTGTCGGTGAGTATTCATATGCACTTTCTTTGATATTTAATGCAGCAGATGTATATATGCTAGGCATAGATTTAGCATTGGATAAAAAAACCCTCAAATCACATGCAGATTACCACTTTGGGCAAATGGAAGGACGAAAAGATGACGATAGTGCTACTTTAGATCCAGAGACATCGATAAGCTATGTCAAAGGAAACCTTGGTGAATCAATTCCTACTACTGCTGGATATGAGATTTCTATAGAACAGTTAAACTTTTTTACGAAATACTACAAATCAAAAACACAGACAATATATAACCTCAGTGATGGTGCATATTTTGAAGATGTAAAACCTGTATTGGTTGATAAATATAATTGGCAACAATTGCCAGATATTGATAAGACAACACTTTCTTCGTCTATATATAGTTTTTTTAATGAGATAGGCTCTAATAAATTTAGAGCAGAAGACAAAGAGACATTGCTATATCAACTAAATGAAGCGAAAAAGTTAAAGAAGAAAATCATTAAACATCAAAAAACCAAATACACGAATATTAGTAAATATTTGCAAGCCATAAGCCAATTATCATGGGAACTGAGTGATATGGATTATAAAACAAATTCTGATTTAGCACAAGTGTATTATCAATATTTTCAAACAATTTTGAGCTATATTTTCGACCTTTTCAATACACAAGATTTGGACAACACACTCCAACATCTCATTCAAATCGATAAGTTTTTGGTGGCTCAATTATTAAAAATTGCAAATTACTATATAAATAATATGCAAAATTATTGCCGATAGACCCCAATAAAACTGGGGTTTATCGGAAGGATTACCTACAAAGCTAAGATATTTTGAGGGTAATTCTAGTTTAAGATTTCTTACTGAAGAAGTCTTAAAACATTTTTTTGTACAGCATTTGCTTGACTCATAGCATAACTTCCAGATTGCGCTAGAATCTTAAACTTAGAAAACTTAGCTGACTCAGCAGCAAAATTAACATCACGGATGTTTGACTCAGCAGCTTTTACATTTACTTGAGTAACTGAAATATTGTTGATAGTTGAAGTTACTTGGTTTTGAGCAGAACCTAAACTACTTCTTATCGTGTCAAGGTTTGTAATTGCCGCACTTAGAGTATCTATGGCTTGCATAGCTCCTTTAAGTGTAGTAACATCTACGCCTGAAAGGTTTGTAAACTGTTTATTGCCTATGGTTACACTATCACGATTAAGCGCATTTGCAGCAATTTTTGATCCAACTTTTAGCGTACTACCATTTAGTAGATTCAAATCATTTGTGAGCTTAATATCTGCAGTCGTTGTAAGGTCCACATTTAAAACAGCACCAGCTTTGAGACCAAGACCACTACCACCATTGACTTGAGCTGCAGTTAAATCTTGAGTTAATATTGTGCCTTTTTTCAAAATTGTACCGCTTACTAGAACACTGCCAGCTTTTAGATTCATATCTTTAGTAAGCACTGTATTTGCATTAATGGTAGCAATTCCACCAACAGTAGAGTCCTTTTTGAGCACAGAAGAAGATCCCAACGAAGATCCAGCTTTCAATGTCATATCAGCAGAAAGTGTCACATTCGCAGCTGTAATTGTTATAGATTGTCCAAGAACAGTTCCTCCTGCCATGCTGGAGCCAGAAGCTAGAACGCTTCCTGCTTTTATAACTTGCTTTGCTTTAAGTGTAGTAGATGCAGTTGTAGTAACATTATTTCCCAAAATAGTTCCGGCAGCTAATGTAGTGCCATCACCTAAAACAGCATTTGCAGTCCCATTGAGATCCACGAACATTGTCATGTCTTTTGTAAGAGTACGGGTAGAAGTGAGTGTAAGATCACTAGCCAAAACAGTTCCGGCTTTATAAGTGTTCCCTGCTACTACAAAATCTTGATTCAGCGTTGTACCAGCATCAAATATAGTTCCAGTTGTTAATATAGATCCAGCTGCAACAAGCATGCTTGAACTCAATGTTAATGCTGTAGTTGCTGTACTACTAACTACAACTTTAGTTGAAAGAGTAGTACCTTTACTGATTATGCTAGCTGATCCGAGTATGCTATTTTTACCAAGAGTCATATCAGCAGTTGAGGAGCTATAAACAAAGGCCATACCTTTAGTAGCAGATATATTTGAACCAAGTGTAGTACCATTAACCAATATGCTTCCTTTTGCTATTGTTGATGCATCTTTCAAGAAAGAATCTTGGATCATAGCAGTAGTCCCTGTAAGAGTCAAATCAGCTCCAGCAGCGGTAGGTATAAATTTTGCACCAGTTATTGCAAAGTCAGATGAACCAGCTTGATTAACATTAAGGTGACCCATGGTGCTCATGCTAGCATCACTATTTGCCGCAACACCTGCAAGGTTTTTAACCTGAAGCGCACGACCATCTGTCGATGTAAGAGTCAGTTGACCATTAGATGTTCTAGTTGCACTCACACCAGTTGATGTAGTTTTAGCATTGATGGCATTTTGCAATGTACCACTTGAATCGTTAGCTGAGACTTGTATAGTACCAATAGAGACACCATTGATAGTAAAATTAGCAGATGTTGTACCCGCAGTGATAGCTCCTGTACCGGCCGTTACAACAGCATTTGCACTTACACCTGTTTCACCAGTGTATTTATTGATTTGATCAGCAACTGCAGCCATACCATTTGATGCTTTATTGTTAAACTGCAAGTCAATAGGATCTAGTGTGATAGTTTTACCTGTGGTTACACTTTTGATTGTCAATTGATTCGCACCTAATTTATCAATCGTCAATGTACCACGAGTAGTCTGCCCTATTTGGCTAGTTTCAGTTGAGGCAATATTTACTTTTGTACTCTGGTTTGCATTTGCACCCATTTGAAACTCTTTATTGGTAAATGTACCAGAAAGGAGTTTTTGACCATTAAATGAAGTTGTCTTCGCGATATTATTCAACTCTTTCATCAACGCATTGATATCGTTCTGTATAGCAAGACGAGAGTTTGTGTTTTGACCATCTGATGCTGCTTGAATAGCTTTGGTTTTGATAGTATTTAAGATATTACCATACTCACTAAGAGCACCATCTGCTGTTTGAAGAAGACCGATAGCATCGTTACCATTTGATACAGCTTGTCCAAGAGAACTTGATTGAGCCCTAAGTGAATCAGCGATAGCGAGACCAGAAGCGTCGTCCGCTGCTGTGTTGATTCTAAGACCTGAACTCAATCTAGCAAGTGAGCCATTTAAACTTCTGCTGTTCATTGCTAAACTATTTTGAGCGTTCAACGCCGCCACATTTGTGTTAATTCTAAATCCCATGATAAATCCTTTTATCTTTTAAATTTCAGTGGCATCCTTGCCATTGATACAAACTAAATCGGACACCCAAAAAAAAACTTTACACCCAAAAGGGGTCAGGGTTAAACTTTAAACTTTTTAGGGGTACAATTTGATACTTTATATCTTTTTTGACAACATATACTTACACATATAAGTGCAAGGGAGAAACTATGGCGCAAGTGACAATATATATGAATGACAAAATAGAACAAAAGGTAAAA
>Ga0256829_1000867_pt1 | contig 26944 bp, 23 predicted proteins | sample 131447metaG_FD_185979 | JGI IMG/M metagenome (GOLD analysis project Ga0256829, IMG submission 185979) | Hydrothermal vent microbial communities from Lau Basin, Pacific Ocean - 131-447 | ecosystem: Environmental > Aquatic > Marine > Hydrothermal vents | place: Pacific Ocean: Lau Basin | collected... | reverse complement strand
GGTCAGGCGACCCAGGTCGTCATAGGTAAAGCTCGCCAGAACCCCGATACCACTCCCCGCGCCATATTCCCGAATCGCTGTCATGCGGCTGAGTGTATCATAACTGTAGGTCACATAAAAGTTGGTCGAAATCGCGCAAGAAATCGGAAATCCGGGGACAAAACCGGTATCCAGTCATAGGACGTGGAAATAAAATCAAGTCATTGAAATACAACAATAATAAATTAATTTACACTGACCCCATCGATCGCCAAAGCCGTTCCGCTGACCTCATAGAGAACCATAAAAGTGCTGCAAAAAAATAACCTAAACCGGAGAAGTCTTAAATTCAATTAGACAACAGTATACTATTTTTTACCTCTGGAAATCGCATATAGCATTATTGTTGGCAAAAAAATAGTATACTGTCCCCAATTACCTGACAGGAGGACTGGAACGAACTATTCAAGAAATGACCCCAAATTCCTGCAACAGTTCTACCGTAACATCCAGCACGTCCTGTCTGGTTACAAAAATCAGTTACACCAAACCTGCCGGACAGGCCTTTTATTTGTTGGATACGGTAACTAATCCGGATAATATGGTGACCAAAACAACTTATTATGGAGCAGTAAATAATTTTCTGCCGCAAGCTACAATAGTCGATTATGGGACAAATAACCTGACAACAACATATAGCTATGATCAAGCCAATTATACAGTTACAATAGATGGTCCACGAACCGACGTGACGGATATCCTAGTAAGTACAACAGACCCCATGCTGCGCCCAAAGAAAACTATAGCACCTGATGGGAGTTATGTCATTATTGATTATGACAGAGCGGATCGGGAGATAGAGAAACGGAAATATACCGCTACAAATGTTCTGATACAGAAGACCAAAATCGACTATACGCCTACGGGACAAGTGTGGAAGACTTACGGTCCTGAATGCTTTACCTATCCGACAGGAACGCTAACGACAACCAATGCCGGCTGCAACATAACCACCACCACGTATGACGTCCTTGACCGCCCTGACATCGTCACGGACGGAGAAGGCCGCCAGACGCAAACAATCTATCTGGCTGACGGCAAGGTAAGCAAGATCATTAAGGCCCTTGGCACGGCCATACAACAAGACTATGCCACCTATACCTACACCCAGAATGGTCAGCAGGCCTCGGTCAAGGATGCCAATGGTAACCTCACTGAATATTTCTATGACGGCTTTGATCGCTTAAATAAATTCCAGCTGCCTCACCCCTCAAATATCGGCCAAAGCAATCCTGCGGATTATGAACAATATACCTATGACAATAATGGCAACATGACCGTGAAGCGCAAGCGGGACGGCAAGACCATCACCAGTGTCTATGATGCCCTGAACCGGGTGATCACTAAGTCCCCGCAAGGCCAGCCTTCGGTGAGCTATACCTATGACAAGGTGGGCCGTCAAACCGACGTTGATTTTGTCGGTGGGGGTCACCTGATCCATCATACCTATGATACGGCGGGTCGTCTTATTGCCACCAATGACAATGGCCGAACCCTGTCCTATCAATATGCCGACAAGATCAACCGAACCCGCATCATCTGGCCGGACGGCTATTCTGCTGATTATGCCTATGACAACTTAAACCGGGTTACCACCATCAAGGAAAACAATGCAGCCATATTGGCCACCTATGCCTATGATACCTCAGGCAGGCGGGCAAGCATTACGCTGGGCAATGGGACTGTCACCAGCTACAGCTATCATAATGATGATGCTTTAAACACCCTGTCTCACAATGTGAACGGAACTGCCGATGATGTGGATTGGACCTATGGCTTTAACAAAGTAAACCAGCTGACCAATAAGATCATGGGCGGTGGGGCAAACCTCAGTCTCTATAAGTGGGAACCTCAATATGCCAAGACCGATGCCTATACGTCTAACGGCCTTAACCAATATGCCAATGTTGCGGGAACCAACCTCAGCTATGACCTGAATGGCAACCTCACAAGTGACGGCGTATGGAACTATGTCTATGATACGGAGAATATGTTGCTCAATGCCAGTAAGGCAGGCGCATCGGCAAGTTATATCTATGATCCCCTGGGGCGCAGGAGTGCCAAGACGGTGGATACGGTCCTCACCACTTTCCTGAATGATGGTGTTGAGGAGATTGCGGATTATAATGCAGGCGGTACGCTGCTGAGACGCTATGTTCATGGTCCGGGGGTGGATGAATATCTGGTGATGTATACGGGCACGGGCACCGCCAACAAGAGCTATTTCCACGCCAATCATCAGGGCAGTATTGTGGCCATGAGTGACGCGAGCGGCACCGTCACCGAACAGCATAGCTATGACAGTTACGGCAACAGTGATGACCTCACCGGAAATCCGTTCAGATATACCGGTAGGCGACTTGATGCGGAGACCGGATTATACTATTATCGGGCCAGATATTATTCACCGGCTATAGGGAGATTCTTACAGACTGACCCAATCGGGTATGGCGATGGCTTGAACTGGTATGCTTATGTCCAAAACGATCCGCTCAATAATACCGACCCTAGTGGGAACATTAGCTGTGCAGAAGATTTTGGTTGTGATTTAGTCGTTGGCCTCTACAAGGAGATAGTTAAAGCTACTATAGATTACATCGATCCGCGTGAGGATATTGCCGATACTGTTGATGCTATTAAAGAGGGCGATATTCAAAAAATCGCTGTCGTAGTTGCTGGTGCCGTAATCAAACCAGTAAAAGCAATTAAAAAAATAAATAAAGTTCGAAAAAAAGTAACGAGAAATAAACGGGTTAGCACAAGCAAAATAGGGGATCGAGTTGAAACGCCAGATACAAACCCTGAAAAATTTACCACCCTTAAAGGCGGTCAAGGGCTGAAGAATAACAAGACAAAAGAAATATTTCAGAAAAGTAACACAAATCATAGTGGCGACTCAGTCGGAGAATTCAAGGTAGGAACAAAACCTGGAAAACCGCCAACAGAATCAAATAAAATTACGGTGACTAGAAGCAATAATTGTGTCTTGAAAAAAGATGGTTGTTAATAATAATGATTGGTGTTTAGCATGAAACTGGAGTCACTCTACAAACAAGTATTAAGGGAATGGCCTGAAGAAATAGATATTTCCGATGGTGAGAACCGTGGTGATGACGGATTTCTATCTTTGAATCTTACGAGTACATTTGACAAACTCGAAAAAAAAATAGGTATAGAAAACCCTTGGTTAGAAATAGGCAACTGGGCATTCAATCAAGCATTGTGGAGAAATGCAAAAAATAATTTTACTAACGACCAATTTGTTGTGAAGCGATCAGATGTTACTATTGAGGAGTTTGACAAATATTTACGATCCAACCTTAAAGATGAGAGTTGGTCAAAAGAACGAAAGGAATATCAGAAATATAATTCTTAAAATCAATTGATCTATTAATAGGTATTCCAAGGGTAGTGTATGGTCTTAGCTACTCTCACCAATTCGACACCATTCGACGCGTCTATCTGGTGCTTTCTGTAAAACCCTACCATTACAGACAGTTACCAATAGTTTGAGCCGCTTTGGTGCCTGATCGCGAAAAACTGGTGCCTCTGCCCCTTTCTCTAACCATTTGATTTTAAGCTACTTTCCGCACACACCATTGGTGCATATGGTGTGACATCTTTTTTCGCCGACTGGCGGGCAATATGTGACTTTCATTTGTTCATCTGGTACGATTGGTGAACCGTCCGCGCGCCCATAAAGACGGAGACAGATATGTCACAAAATACTCAAGGGCCAAACTCACTTTTGGCCAAACTGAAAGCCCAACGCAAGAGCCTGGACGAACGCATTGCAGAAGCAGATCGCAAGCATGTTCACGCGCTCGGTTTGCTGGTCCGAAAAGCGGGACTTGAAGACCATGACAGCGCCTTTATCAAAGGCGTTTTGTTGGAAGCGGCAAAGCTCCCCATTGGGTCCGAGCGTTACCGCGAACTGACGGCGGCGGGATCAAAATAACCGGGCTTTTTTTTCAGTCTCAACCATAAAAAAAGGGACGGTGCGAGCCGTCCCTTTTGTCTGGGTGAATGATTTTTTACAGTCAGGTTTTCGGGATGGGGCGATAGACTTTTATGCCCATTTGTTTTGCTTTATCGGCCAGGTTTTCAGTGATGCCGGAACCGGGAAAAACGATCACACCTGCGGGATTTTCGGCCAGCATTTGATCATTACGTTTGAACGGGGCGGCGCGGTTATGTTTCTTCCAGTCGGGCCGGAAAATCACGGTTACAATGCTCCGGGCCTTTGCCCATTTTGCGGCGATCAGTTCCGCGCCTTTTGTGCCGCCACCGTGGACTAGAACCATGTCGTTATGTTTGGCTTTTGTCTGGTCCAGCACGTCCCATATTTTCTGATAATCCTGATAATCAACGCCACCTGTAAAAGCTATTAAGGTTCCTTCTGGTATGTAGGCGCGGGTCTCGGCTCTTTGCTTTGCCTTGATATAATCACGGCTGTCAATCATTGCGGCGGTCATGGTTTTATGATTGATTTTTGAACCGGACAAGGGACGCCACAGGCTACCTGTTTTTGCTTCAAAAAGTTCCCCGCCATAATCGCGCATCAGTTCAAAACTTGCCCGTTGTTCAAGCAGGGTTTGGCCTTCGGTGATCAGGTCTTCCAATTCCACAGATTTTACTTCTGAGCCGTCCTGTTCGCGTTGGCTTCTCTGCTGTGCATCTTCGTTCTGGTCAAGGTCTTTCTGGATGCGATCAACCTTCCTGTGGAAGCCATTGACAAACCCCCATAGTATGCCCTGCGTGTCATCTTCAAGGCGGGTGTCGGTGAACATGCCAAGCAATACGTCAAAGACATCTGAAAGCCCGTTTTTGAGTGTGTCACCGTCAGGCAAGGGTCTATAATCGAGTTCATCGGAAAAAGGCCTTTTTGCATAAACTGTCTGTTCAAAAAGCGTATGGGCGGTTGCTGTTTCTATTCCATTTTGTAACATAATTTATTCTCCTGTTATGGCGGTCTGTTGCCATTTTATTGTTTAATGATCGGCCTTGCTTCCAAAGCCGCACACCTTCCCCCACACACATCCCCCGGAAGGTGGGAGGGCGGAATAAGCGATCGTTACCCCGGCGGGAAAAGTGGTCTGCACCTTTAGGCCGCAACGCAGTGGAGGACCGGGCGCATGCCCGGTTGCGGACTGCGACCGCTGGGGTATAAGTGAGTGTTTCTGTCCGCCCACCGTTCGTGAGAGAACCCCTGCGAAAGGGATCGTCACCCGCGAGGGACGAAACTCATTTATGAGGTTCGGTGGTGCTTAGGCTGGCGGAGCCGGCCTTAGCAGAGTAGAGCCCGGTGATCGGCCTCCTGTGGGCCGGGCATTCGCCCCTACTACGCCGGACCTGAAACCGGGTTTCTACTAACCTACTTACTCCCTGCTGATGGCAAAACTATACCCTCATTTCCTGCCAAGAACACTGTCAACCGGTCAGCCAGACATGACTTGCCAAACTGCTTCAGATCATCATTAAAATCTTTGCCATATGAGACAAAATCGTGGCACGTTATGACGCCCATGCAGGCTCGTTCAGCCAGTATCTTGACGGCCTTTTCTCCCGGCTCGTCATTGTCCCGTGCGGTGATCAGATGCTTGATATGTGATGGGGGAATGAAGGCCGCAAGATGGTTTGCACTCAGTGCCGCAGCCATGGCAAGGTCAGGCCGTGCGGTCTTGAGAGACAGGATGGTTTCAACACCCTCACCGACGATTAAAATCTCACGTGGGTGACCGAAGCGAACGGCATGCCCGAGCAGATGGCCAAGGGCTTTTTTAGGGGAAGGTATGTGAGCAAGACCATCGCCCTTCCTGTCAATCCAGATCCGGTTAACGGCCCTGAACTTTCCATCATTATCATGGACTGCTGCCAACAATGCAGGATGGGTTGACCTGTTACCGTCACCATCCTGATAATAGACGTTGGGATGGAATTGTAATGCCGTCTGCGGTGGAACAATAATGCCTCTGCCAAAGAGATATTTTTCTGCAATAGTCCCGCCTATAGGCCGGGCCGCATTGAACAGGCGATGGGCTGCAGCGACCACTTCACAGTCCGTTCGAACGGCAACAGTTTTTTTGGGAACGGGCCTAAAATATTCTGGTCGCGGCAGTGCTAAAAATCTGTGGGCTTCCTCCATTGCCTCTCTCAACATATGGTGATTGCCTTGCAAACGAATAATATCCAGCAGGTCGCCATGCTGCCCTGTCGCAGCATCTGCCCATTTACCTGCCGCCTGTGCTCCGGACGGCGCCCCTCTGAGGCGCACATACATGCTGCGGCCCTTCTCATTATAGATGTTCCCTATGATCCAGTAGTTTCCTGCGCGGTGGCCGTTGGAAAGATAATACTGACATACCGCCTCAGCTTGTTGACCGAGCAATGTTGCTGTCTCAAAAGCCGTTTTAATATTATGGGACATGGGTCATCTCCTGTAGAAATACCGGACGTAAGTCCCGGTTTATTGCATGGTCGTTAATGATAATTATCTGAGATAATAAGTGCCGTCAGTCGTCATCCTCAATGCAGTAAAAGGTGTTTTCCGCATAGGGTTTTTCAGTCACGGCGTAACCCATCCGGTTCACAATATGCATGCCCTCTCCCACATAAATTACGCCATCATCTTCGGTAAAGGTCCAGATATGGTTGATATCCTGCGCACGGATAAACGCCAATTCCACCCCGTATGTTTCAAACATCAGGCCGTCCATAGAGGCATTGTCATCAAGATGATTTTTCAGAGGCTTGAACTGTTCAACCCACTCCTCAAAGGTGATCGTAATTGTCGGTGTCATATGTCGTCTCCGATAAAAAAATGCCAGACCCGAAGGCCTGGCGAGGTTGGGGAGAATAAAGTTTCAGAAGGGGATCTCGTCATCGAGATCATTCCCTGCACCACTGCCGTTCACATAAGCCCCGGCTGTGGTATCTGTGGGTGTGTCAGCTGTGGTTTCACCGTCATTGGTATCATCCACATCGTCTTTGTTGGCGGCGGCACCGAGCATTGTCAGGACCCCGCGATAGGCCTGAAGGGTCACTTCCGTACTGTAACGGTCCGTCCCGTCATCTGTGGTCCATTTGCGGGTTTGTAACTGGCCTTCCAGATAGACCTGCGCGCCTTTCCTGAGATAATCTCTAGCGATTTTGGCAAGGCCCTGGTTGAAGATCACTACCCGGTGCCATTCGGTACGCTGGCGCTTCTCGCCAGTTTGTTTATCGGTCCAGTTTTCTGAGGTGGCAACGCTTAAGGTTACGACGAGAGCGCCGGTGTTTGTTGTCCTGACATCGGGATCACTTCCCAGATGGCCGAGGATGGTTGCTTTGTTTAGACTTCCCATGATGAATTCCTTTCTCTATTTGGGTTAAAGTCACCCAAATAAAACTTCCCTTTCACTCTCCTTTTGTTTGGTATAGGCCGATCATCACAGGGGAGGTTTCAGGAATTACGGCCAAAGCCCGGTGTTTCTTCTATGGCCGGAGAGTCTGCGGCTTCCAGTCCCCGGACGATAATATTAGAGCCAGTGATATCAATTAAAACCCGCCGGTCTCTTGGCAAGTGCCAGAGAAGTTTTCTTTCAATTATTCTGAGGATCGCCCCCAGTTCCGCATCTGCTCCGGAACGCAAAAGGGTTATGGCAAAATCTTCCGCCTCATCCTGAAACCATTCCTGCTGTTGGTCATAAGACCCTGCTTCTGAAGAATCTGCGGGGCAAAAGAGGGCGTCCTCTATAAAGGCGGCAAGTTCGTTTGGCGTAACCTTTGATGATTTGGTAACATGGACATCGACTTCATCTATGCCGTCATAATCTTCTCCAAGGATCAGAAGGTCCGTCTCGAATTCCAGAGGGCAGACTTTTTTCGATTTATGATATTCCAGCAAGACCTGAATTTGATCGGGCCGACCATCAACTGTCACACGTTCTTCCAGTGAAATTTCCTGCATCTGGTCCCCGGTAGAAATGCGGTAGCCAAGGATTATGGCGCGCGCCAAAGCATCATACCAGCGATATCCTGTGAAAGCCGCGCAAGGGTCAAAAAACTTGAGATCAGTCGATTGGCGTTCAAGGGACCGTGCGAAATTCTGGTCTGCGATTGAATCTTCCGGTGAGGCAAATAAGAAATCCTTGCCGCCGACCTGTTCCGGTGCAGGCTTCTCACGCCGATCACAGTCGGCATAATTTGGTGTGAAAGGCCGCAGACAAGATACGGCTTCTTTCAGCTTAATACCCAATGAACGGCCTTCCTTATAATCCTCAAAAGACAGACTGTGGTGGGGGCGTCTGGAAATCATACCGTAAAGCATGGTCAGGATAGCTATTTTAAGCTCCTGAAAGAAATCATCCTGAACGATTTCTTTGCGCGCAGGTAAAACAAGTTTGAGATCGGAACATCGCGTTACATCAATTTTAACGTATAAAGTCGGGCCAAATGTCTGGTCCAGAAAAGGTAGGCCTGCCCTCAGTGTGACCCCGTAAAAATTAATATTTTTCTCATTATACCACCTACAAGGGCTTCTTTCATAGATGCCGATGCGTATGCCTTTCCATTCTTCAACCAGAATGGCATCAGCCAGAAAATCCTTGCTCGCCACCAATTCTCCGTCAATGGTAATGGCAAGAGGGCAGAAACGGGCCGCGACGCGCGCCGGATTCTTCACATCTTCATTCTCTGCCACAGGTATAATAATCGTAACCCCGCAATGTCCAATGGGGCCGTCTGAACAAAAAACAGGCTCTGTGCCGCTAAAAGCTGCCGGACTGGCTTCAATCACCCAGGCATTTTCAGTTTCCTGACGTTGCGCAATAATACGGGCGCCGCGACTGGCGAGTGAGAAAAACCCCATGCCAGCAGCATCCTCTATTGCATAGACTTTCTGGTCCCAGGCACTGCGGCCAAGGCTAAACATGGACTGGGGATTTTCAAGACCACGGCCATCATCGGCAATACAGACACAGGGGCCAAGTTCCGGATCATCGATCTGGTCAATGACGATGGTTTCTGCATTGGCCCGGCGGGCGTTCTGAAAAATCTCGCTGTAAATATCCGACAGGGTTGCGTTGAAGAGCCGGGTGACTTTGCTCATCACCTCTTCAGCAACGGTCGCATGAAATGTAAAGTTAGAGGACATGTCCAATCCTTATTTGTATGGCCGGATAAGAGCCTTTCTCTTTCCTTCAAAACCACACAAACACCCCACCGCCCTCTTGCTCTGATGAGGCGGAATGAATGCTGCTGCCCTCACGTCATGCCGCTTCAACCAATGGCGTGGTTTCAAGGAGTGAGGTCAGGGTCTGGATGGCATTGCCGGATTTCGGGATGAAGACACGGGCCTTCCAGTTGATAATTTCAATCATGCAACCCAGAACTTTGAGTTGCGGTAAGTCAATATCGCAGGGGCCGATAATCTCGAAACGGTTTTCTCCCATGCAAAGACTGCGTTTGAGGCGCCAGCTGTTGGTCAGGGTGAAGCTGCTGGCCCGGTCCATTACCGCCGCCCAAACTTCGTGAGGCTTTAGCTCAACACCGCCGGTCAGACCCAGTGTCTGATATAGGGGGCCAAGCTTCTCACTGGCGATCAGCCGCCCAATAAGCCGCTCCCCTTCATCGCTCTGAAGGCGGTTAACGGTAATATTACCACTCGGGAGAAATTTCCAGATCGGCAGCAGGAGACCGGTGACAATATGGAACTCACTGGTCTGAAACTCCGGCACCCTGTCCACTTCAGCCTGCCAATAGAGTTTGAACTGGTCAGGAGAAGCCGCCGTCCAATGGGACTTTTCAAAATCATTGACGGTCATCGGGCTGTTCATCATGGGGCGCATTAACCGTACCCGCTTTTCTATATCGCCATTTTCCTGCACGATACTGGTCGTCGGACTGACAAGGGCCGCCCGTTTCGACTGTGTATTGATATGCAGTCTGACCTCATTGCTTTCTGCGGTCCTATTGAGTGCTGCATCAAGTAACAAAGGCCGACTGCGGTCTTTGCGGATCACCTTGAGACATTCGGTTTCAGCACCGGAGACATCATGGGTAAAAATCACAGTACGCTTCTCAATGATAAAACTGTCAGCAATCAGGGTTTCCACACCAACATCATAGACCCCGGCGGCCTTCGCCCCTTCCACCTGTTGCATCAGACGGGTTTCAAAAGCGTCGAACAGGTCATTCTGAAGCTGGATTTTAAGGGCCAGCATCCGGTTCAGAAAGCGGGTGATTGGCGGCAATTCTTCCCGCAGGAACCCGTCCTGATCCACCAGCGACAATCCGGTATGGTCTTCGAAGGTCGAGAGTGAACAGCTTTCGACCTGACCCTTGTAAATCGCATGATAGAGTTGGCGCAGAGCCGCCCGGGCATAACTGCTTTCCAGATTATCCTCGGGCCGGAACATACCCTGCCCTCCGGTTTGGCGCTGGCCGCGTGTGATGGCGCCTAAGCTGTCAAGGCGGCGGGCAATGGTCGACAGGAAACGGCGTTCGCCCTTCACGTCCGTTGAAACAGGCCGGAACAGCGGGGGTTGCGCCTGATTGGTCCGGTTTGACCGCCCCAGACCCTGAATGGCCGTATCCGCCTTCCAGCCCGGCTCCAGCAGATAATGAACACGCAATCTCTGGTTCTTTGCCCCGAGGTCCGCATGGTAGGAACGCCCGGTTCCGCCAGCGTCCGAGAAAATCAGAATAGGTTTATCATCATCCATAAAACTGCGGGTTTCATCGAGGTTAGAGGAACCGGGGCGTTTCTGAACCCGGATACAGCCGTCTTTTTGTATCAGACGCTTTGACCGGCCTGTGACTTCAGCAACCATTTCAATACCAAAATGCTGTATCAACTGATCAAGCGCACCGGGTAAGGCGGGCAATGACCCCAGTTTTTCCAGCAAGGCATCCCGCTGTGCCAAAGCCGTGCGGCTGATCACCGGATTGCCCTGTTCGTCAAAGGCCGGGCGGGAGCGCATATCCCCATCTTCATCGGAATAAACCTCATGGAGCTGCACCGGAAAGCTATGCATTAAATACATCATAACGCCGTCCCTTGGTGTCACATCGACATTTATGTCATTCCACTCGGACGCAGGGATATCTGCAAGCCGCCGTTCAAGCAGGGCTTCACAGGTGGAGACGATTTGAATGATTACCGCATCGCCGCGTTCAATATCCGCTTCGATGCTTTTAATCAGGGTGGGGCATTTCATGGCGGTGAGCAGATGATTGAAAAAACGCTGTTTAGTGCTTTCAAAGGCGGACCGGGCCGCGCCCTTGGCATGGGGATTCAATGTGGCATCGGAACTTGTGATATTAACCGCTTCCAGTGCCGCTTCGATATTATGGTGGATCACCTTGAAGGCATCGGCAAAACTGTCATAGATGCGGATTTGCCCCATAGTGAGATTATGGGATAGTGGCTCATATTTAATCCCGGCATAAGAAAGTGAGCGCGCGGTATAGAGCCCAAGAGCTTTAAGATCACGGGATATCATCTCCATGGCCGCAACACCACCCGCCTCCATTTCTGCGATAAATTCCGTCCGGGTGATGAATGGAAAATCACCCGTGCCCCATAATCCCAAACGAGTAGCATAGGCGAGACCACTGACTTCGGTGGCCCCGGTAGCCGATACATAGACAACACGGGCATTCGGCAGGGCATATTGAAGACGCAGGCCAGCCAGACCCTGTTGTGAGGGCTTGGTATCACCACGACTGCCTTTACTACCCCCTGCATTGGCCATGGCATGGGCTTCATCAAAGATGATCACGCCCTCAAAGTCAGGCCCTAACCAGTCTGCTATTTGATCAACCCGTGATTTTTTGGTCTCATGACTTTCTGTGCCGTCGTCATGGAAGATTGTCTGACCCTGACGGGCACCGGTTCGAAGCGTACCATAAGTGACAAAGAGGATACCCTCATCCAGCATGATATCCGCTCCCTGCTTGAACTTTGACAGTGACGTGATCCTGATTTTATCACCACAGAGGGCTGACATATCCCGGTTGGAATCTGCTTCCAGGGTTGATGATTTGGAAACCCATATGGCCCGTTTGCGGCCTTTCAGCCAATTATCAAGGATAATCCCGGCCACCTGACGGCCCTTGCCGCACCCGGTACCGTCCCCCAGAAACCAGCCCCGGCGGAATTGTACCGCCTCTTCATCCTCAGCAGTGGTGGCTTCAATCGTCTCAAAACTCTCATCGACCTTGAAATAGCTGCCAAGCAAGCCTGAATGGGCTTCGCCCGCGTAGATGACGCTTTCAAGCTGAGCATCGGATAGAATACCGTCCGTGACGATATTTATCGGAAGCCTGGGGATATAGGATGGTTTTGGGCCAGAGATTGAGGCCATTGCCGCCGACTGGACAAGCTGGGCCGGATGGGGTTTTGCACCGGGGATAATTATGGACTGTGGCTCATAACCTTCATACAGTACTTCTTCAAGTGTTGTTGCGCGCGGTATCCAATCACAGGTTTGATAGGTCAGATCGACGGGTTTTATGAACAGATCGATTGAGGCCGTTGTCAAGGCGGGTTTCTGAACAGCCTGACGGTTGGCCCTCACAGGCTTTGCCGTGTCGGAAACGGCAGGTGAAACCTTGAGGGGAAGCTGTGCCGCCTGAGGAGACACAGAACCGGGTTTTGCGGCCACAGCTTTATCCGAGGACTTATGGGTGGGAAGATGTCTGTCCAGCAGGTCCAACAGTTCGGCAACCGATTTGGCTGTGCCGTGATACGCGGAGACATCGGCAGGGTCATCGGCGGGAATTTTATCAAACACTGTCAGGCGGGTTTCGGTGGTGGTGCCATGCTTGGCAAAAACACGGCCATCGATAGCGGCGGAAAAGATCACCCGGCACCGGGTCTGGAGACGTTTGAAAGGATCACGCCAGCGTGGTGCTGTCGCCGCAAAGCCGGAGCCTGTGATGGCGATCATCCGGCCCCCCTCTTTCAAACGGGCAAGGCCGGCGTTAATATGCCAGGCGGTCACATGACGTTTATTGCCTTTAATGTTGGGAGAGGCCGAAAAGGGCGGGTTCATCAGGATCACATCCGGCAATAATGCGGAAGCGAGATAATCGTCAATCTGTTCGGCGTTATGACGGGTGACCGTTTGACCTGTGAACAGGCCGGACAGGAGGGCCGCCCGGCGTTTGGAATATTCATTGAGAATAAGCGAGCAACCAGAAACCGCGCCATATACGGCCAACAGTCCTGTTCCGGCAGACGGTTCCAGTATGGTGTCACCGGCACGGACCTGCGCTGCATGGTGTGCGAGAAAGCCAAGCGTCAATGGTGTTGAAAACTGTTGAAGTTTTTGGCTTTCCTCTGTGCGCCGGGTGTGGGTCATGGTCAGCGCCTGAAGCTTCTCCAGCATGACTAAGGCCTGAGTAGGTTTTTGGGCCGCAATCACACGTCCGTATTTATGCAGGAATAAAACAAGAGCGCCTTCCGTGGCATCAAAGGCGTCCTTCCATGTCCAGAGGCCTTCGGCATCGCTACCACCAAATATCTGTTCCATGACAGAACGCAGGCATTTATGATCAATGACCTTTCCTTTTATCAGAAAGGGCAACAACGCCTTTGAGGCTTCAATAAGCTGTGGGAGGGGGCCAGCATGTTGATCGGTTTGAGTGAACAGGTTCGTTTGACTATTTTCGGCAGGCGGTGTCGCGAGCATAATATTCTCCAAGGGTGTAAGGGTTATAAAAAGCGGAAAACTCTCTCTTTCAAGCCTCCGCGTTACCCTTTCACCCCCTGCCCTTTCACTTTGACTTCAATGCCTGAATGTGTATAATAGATAGAAATATACACATTGGAAAATACATGCGAACCAACATAGATATTGACGACAAACTTATGAAAGCGGCTATGCAGGCCACCGGTTCACCCACCAAGAAAGGGGCCGTCGAAAAAGGCTTGAGACTTCTGGTGCAAATCAACCGGCAAAGTGATCTGCGCAAATTACGTGGGGCTATACAGTGGGATGGTGATCTGGACAAAATGCGGCGGGACGCATGATCCTTGTAGATTCCTCCGTCTGGATTGATTTTTTCAACGGCAGACAAAGCCGGGAGACTGATCTTCTGAATGAACTGCTAAGCACGGAGCCACTCCTGATGGGTGATCTGATCCTGACCGAGGTCTTGCAAGGCTTTCGCCATGACAAAGACTATAGAAAAGTAAAAGCTGAATTGGAAAAACTTGCCTTTGCCCCGATGGTTGGACAGGGTATATCAATTAAAAGTGCCGAGAATTACCGGCGTTTAAGAAAACAGGGCATTACGGTCAGAAAAACCATTGATGTGTTGATTGCAACCTTTTGCATAGAGAACAATCATACGCTTTTACATAGCGACCGGGATTTTGATGTGATGATTGATGTTCTTGGATTGCAGATATTGTAAACAACCCCCTATATATTACTTTAAGATTGAGCTTTGCATAATAAGGTGGCGCGGTGATCAACTGCTTCAAATACGCTGGTAAAAGGCTTCGCCATTAGAAGCCCTTCCAATCAGCTCATACTCCGCAAACATTTTTTCAAAACGGGGAATTATCGATTTACACCAGTGGTCCGCAATATTGGCGTGGGCCTGATCGTCCCCATAAAAACTGGAATAGCGGTCAAAAGCACGGGATTTAAGCCAGATCGCAGCCAGACCATCATATTCAGATAGCCCGATATAGGCATGGACATTTGAAAGAACGGCATGATCTTCCCGGCTCAACCAGCGATCACAGTCTTCAAAGCTTGGCCAGACTTCCTTTGCACGGGCGCGCAGGCCTTCAACAAAATCCTGCCATTCCCATTGATCCTCCATATGGGAAACATCTTGATAACAGACGGCATGGCAGTCATTGGGGTAACTTACGGAACGGGACATCATTGTCCTCCTTTACATATAAATGTGTTATGAAATTGCTGGATTAAAGAAGGTCCAGTTCCCGTTGTGCCGCTTCGAGATGAGCCCTTGAAAAGGTAATTCTGCCCTGAAGCCGGGCGGCTTCCGCATAAACCTTGATGGCAAAACCATCGGCCGTAAAATACATGTCGCGCTCAATTCCAAGGCCCAAAGGCCCCCGGACAGCTTGAATTTCAGCAAGTGATACCGGTCCCACCTCAGGGAAACCAAATCCCAAATCGCACAAACCGTGTAAATGATCGGGATAATCCGGGTCCCTACAGGTGATCAGCCATGTAGCAGCACCGCAAGGATTGAAAAGTTTAAGGGCTGGTTGACAAAGGCCTTCTTCATCCGGCCAGTTTTTGAGCAATTGCCGCTCTATGGCTTTGGTCAGGAGTTTCATCATACTTCCTCCCCGCCACCAATGAAATAACGGTTATCCCATATTTGTTTGGGGCCGTTCCAATCGTCATAAGTGGCCTGATCGCATTCACAGGCACTCAGAACCGTCTCGGAATATTTGCCTGTGTCAACTTTGGCATTTTTCCAATCACTGGAAAGATGGGCAAGTTCAAGCGGACCCAAAGCCCGCAGCATTTGAGTGGACATAATCGTCCTCCTATTGATTTAAATATTGGTAAGTTGATCAGTCGGTACAGCCGCCGTGGGACGCATCACAGAAAAAATCTGTTCCCTCATCAAACAGCCAGTCGCCCTGATCGGCAACGATGTTCGCCAGTTCCCGATAGGTGTAATTCACATTAAACCGGGCCAGCTTGCCTTTGGTGGTTGAAATAGTTTCTTCCAGATCGATCCACCATGCGGCACGTTCCGGATAATCCCGCATAATGCCGGCAAGAGTGCGCTCCGACTTCATGAAACAGAGATCACAATTACCCAGCGGGGTTCTGCCATTGGCATTTGGCAGAGCCAGATCAAAAGGCTGCTCAGCCCAAAAGGCTGCAACCTGCTGCTTTGAGACCCCTGCAGTCGCCAGCGGGCAAAGATTGATCCAGCGTTCGCGTGTCGGGCCGCAACTGCGCATGACCCGTTTAGGCTCATCAGCCCGCAAGCCAAGGATAGATTCCCAATGCTCAAAACCCTGGGCCAGCATAAAGCGTTTGGCTGTTCGAACCTTCAGTTCTGCCGTGCAAAAGCGCGCACAGGGATTTGGAAGATACTGTTTATGCTTCACAAGGGCGGCAAAGGGTTCCCCGTTTCGTGCCGCACTTTCGTAATCAACATATTTCCATTTATCCGGAAACTCAGGGGCATATTCGACCCAATGGATTTCTAGATTCCACGCCTTTGAACAGGCTTCAATAAAATCCAGCGTTTCCGGCATTTCACGCCCGGTGTTCTGAAAGCTGATGACGACACTATTGGGCAAACGCCCCTCATGGGCATCAAGTATATGGTACAGCATATAGGCCGAACTGCGACCGCCACTGAAAGCAATCTGTGCTGGCCCTTTGATCAGATAGGGATTTTCAAATTGTGAACCCATGATATGTCTCCAAACGAAAAAACCCGCCGAAACCTCCGGCGGGTATTACTGATGTGACTGAAAAAGAGACTTATGCCGCCTCAGTTTCAACGAGGTTGAAATAAAGACCCTTGGTAGCCTTATCAAAGCCGGCCGGTTTACGGGAAGCTATACAACGAACGGATGCATTACAGGATTTGCCATGAGTGGTGGCAAAGGCTGTCACCCGCGCTAACATGGCTTTTACACTGTCTGCTTCAAAACGTAATCCGGGATATTCAACATCTGATCCGATTTCAAAGCTTGTGACAACATAACCGCGTTCACATTTAGCCGGATACAGTGTGACATTATATTCAATGATCTTGCCCATGAGGGATCTCCTGTTTGGATGAAAAGGGTGAGATAATCCTCTCTTTTGAGTAATCACCTCACCCTTCATCCACCCCTCTTTCACTTTACTATGGTGCAACTCGCAGGATTTATCCGCCGAAAGAAAAAACAGTCATCATAAGCAAAGGGGTGCGTTTCCGGAAACCCCGGTTTTACCGCAAGCTAAGGGCACTTTTGCCCCCTGTTATGTGAGTGGCCTAGTGGCGAGAAAGCTCCCCGCCACCAAGTATAAGTGTCAACCATTCTCCTGCAGGAATGCCGGTAAAGTTTCATCGATGGCATCGTCAAGAACATCCTGGCCATTTGTCAGAGCCGTATCAGTGTTGTCTGATGGCTTATCGCCCACATGGGTAATCTGGATATGATCTGTCAGAAAATCTTCCGATGCATTATCTTCGGGCTGGATATCTTCTGCTGTTACAGGAGCCGTAATGTCTTCGTCAACAGGCTCACCTTCAACCATATTTTCCGCAACCGTATCTGGAGCTGATGCTATGACGTCATTATCGCCCCCTTCACCCTCTACAGCTGTATAGGCCATAAAGTCTGGCACCCAACGACGGGCGACCTCCTGAATCTGGGCGGGAAGGCCTGCGGATGTTTCACCGGAGAAAATCTGTTCCAGTTTTGGCGACAAAACCGATTTCTTGTCCTTGCTATGGGATAATGCCCATTGTGCGCCAAGCTCCTCGCTGGAGAGTGACAAGGCATGGGCCTTGGTGATCCTGCCCCAGAAATTATCTGCGGTCGGCCGCCAATCATCGGCCAAGTCAATGCCAAGCCGAACGCCAATGGCTTCAAGGACCGGGTCGGCATGTTTGGTCAGGGCAAGCTGTCCGTAAAGCCCCTGTGCAATACAATAGGCAAAAAGCCGCTGTTTCTCCTTGATTGGCAAAGCACAGAATGTCTCAAACGCCGTATCTTCATTCAGCCATGAAAGATCAAATGTTTTATAAACCGCCGCCCGTCGTTCATTGGCAGAAGTATCCTCAAGGTCGTCCCGGGAGCTGGTTTCCTCCGTCATCGTCAGGGTGAGAGCAAGGGGTTTTGATACGGCATAGTAATTTGTGCGGAATGTTTTGAGGCACATGCTGAAGACCGCGAGATCAAACGTCAGGTTAAAATCATTCACCAAATAGGACTTTGTGATTTGAAGGCGGTGGGCGGTCAGGTCCACAACCAACTGCTTACCCAGTTTGAAGCCGGGTTCTTCATCAGATGTTGCCCCCTCCCCGTCACTTTCAGCATTCGTGGCCACGACAGAGGCAACATCTTGATCTTCCGGCAGGATAAGTCCTCCCGTAATATCTATGTCTCCATGGTAATCGATGGAGACGATGCAGCCGGACCGGGCTTTTTCCTCAGCAGTGAAATCCATATGGGATTCCAGTATTTCATTCAGTTCCTGACTGCGCTTCTGCAAAGCTTCGGCTTCGTCCTCCAGTTCTTCTGTCCAGTCTTCCTCATCCAGATCATTCAGTTGCTCTTCCCGTTCCTCTAACTTGGCCAATTCTTCAGTGGTCTCCGCAGGCACGCCGATGGGATGTGGATAGATACGGTTAAATTCATTGCAAAAACCGTAACTTGTTTCCTGTATCACATCGGTCCATTTCCAGCCTTCCGTCAGAAGCTTTGCCGCATAATCTGCAAGCTTTTCTTCCGCAAGTTTTGTCAATAGGGCCGGGTCCTCGAAATAAGCTGTATCTTCCTCGAACAGATCCCGCAGGACACAGCCGCCTGCGGATTCATAGGCTTCAATGCCGACAAAAGCCCCGATGCGAGTTTTGGTGGAAAGACGGTCTTCTGTAATAATTTTACGGATATCGTGAGGGTGGAAACTATAGGGCTGTTCCAGAATACGTTCATATATGGCCAGTTGCTGTGTGTGGTCATCACTCAGGGTCAGGGCCATCAGACGTTCAAGGTTGATTTTATCTTCCCGAAAATCATCAAGTATTTCCGGGGCCAGTCTGCCCAACTTCAGACGGCGGCGGATCAGGGATTCCTCAACCCCAAAACGCCGGGCAATAGAGGAAGTTGTTTCGCCCTCATCTGCCAGTTTGCTCCAGGCTTCAAACTGGTCTGCCTGGCTCATATTGGTACGAACCGTATTTTCTGCCAGTGAAATGGCTGTCTGATTGTCATTGGCTATTTTGCACACGACACCATAGTCTACCGCAAGCTTGCCTTCCGCACACAAGGCCTGAAGAACTTCAAGGCGCCGACCGCCGGCGATCACTTCAAAACAGTCTTCGCCTGAGGATGATACTTCAGCAACGAGGTTTTGTAACAACCCCTTGTCTTCAATACTTGCCTTCAATTGCTCAAAGTCACTTTTGGGAGGGACTACTTTACGGACGTTTTTGGGCGATTTAATTAATTTGTTTAGGGCAATGGTTTTAAACATTGGGATGTCTCCGCGATGGCCGGGAAAAGTCTCTCTCTTCCCTTTTAAACCACCTCGAAAAACCCACGTCCCTTTTTCTCTCATGATATATTTAAAAAGCTGACATGAAAATAAAAGTTCAATTCTACGAATTTATTACGTCTCTTATACCTTTTTTAGAAAATCCAAAAACCCAAATAGCTCCACTATTGAGCAACGGTTTAGATCAACATGGAGACAAAAAAAACTTGCTCTTGAACCATCAGGATATTTGAAGCTAAGCTAAGCGAAATGGAGTAATTTTTCAAAGATTATATAAATTTCTTCCATAACAACTATCTGTTTTATATAGTAATATCTTCTTAATGGAAGAAATTTCTATTGTTAAGTTGACTTTTCTTCCACCTCATGATAACTTTAATAATAATCACAAAACTGGCAGGGAACCCAATGACAAAAAAGAAGATCAATATTGAAAAAGACCTGACTCAACTTGCTCGAATTGCGTTGACAGCAAGACCTCAGGACGTTCAGGCACTGATCCATCGGATGGCAAGGCAATATCGAGATCAAAAGCCCAAAGTGGCAGATTCACTGCTATCCTTACTGCAGGAATCGCCAACCCGCGCTTCCCCGCTAAGGCGTCAATCAGAGATGCCTGTGCCAGTCGATGGCGACTCACGTCTAAATTTAATTCGTATAGAAGGCAATCCGACCCTAGATCAAATACCAATTTATGACCATGACGTTGAAACTATACTGTCGCAAATTGTAGCCGAACGCTCAAACCCCGAAGTGTTGCGCAAAGCCGGAATCGAGCCAACCAAGTCTGTTATATTCACAGGCCCCCCCGGAGTCGGAAAGACAATGGCGGCTCGATGGTTAGCTATTGAATTAAAGCTCCCTCTTCTTACCTTAGATTTGGCTGCGGTAATGAGTAGCTACCTAGGCAGGACAGGAACAAATCTTCGCCACGTGCTTGACTACGCAAAAGGTTTTGATTGTGTGTTACTGCTGGATGAGTTGGATGCAATTGCAAAAAAGCGAGATGACGGAGGCGAAATCGGAGAGCTGAAACGCTTAGTTACGGTTCTAATTCAGGAAATTGACGACTGGCCCTCCACGGGCCTGCTGGTTGCCGCGACAAACCATCCCGATTTGCTGGACCCCGCAATTTGGAGGCGATTTGAAGCTCTTATTGAGTTTCCATTGCCTGACTCGGATGCGATCTCCAAATTCGTAAAGTCAGAACTCAAAGACCAGATGGATAGCTCAGATACTTGGGCAAGCCTTCTAGGAATTGCTTTGACTGGACAGTCACTTAGTGAAGTTGAGCGAGACATCCTCTCTGCAAAGCGCTCGGCCATCGTTCACGGAACGGATTTAGACGACAGCTTGTTATCTCTGATGAAGATTGGAGACCATTCAAAGTCTGAGAAAATTGAATTGGCCTCTCAGTTAGTTTTGAGTGGACTTCTTTCTCAAAGAGGCGCGCAAGAATTAACAGGGGTTGCGAGGGAAACGATTAGAAGTCGAGTAAAGAAGCAGAAAGCATAGCTATTGGTAGGAGATGACGTTGGATAGGAAGAATTTTTTAATTGGCAAAGGCGAGAATCTCACCAGTGATGTAATTGTCAGGCCTGGTGGACAGCCAAAGAGTCCTCCTTATAGCTTCGCTGAAGCCAAAAAACGGCTCACGCCGCAAATCTCTGGCGTTGTCGTTGATATGGATGACCTACCAGATAGTGCCTGTCCGGATGACAACGCTGTTGCAACTCTAACCATCAATCCTGAGTACATCGCGAAATCATTCTATCCTGCAAATCTATTGAGAAAAATCGGATTGGAAGCAATCGGAAGCAGGCCCAGAAGGATCACTCCCGATAAACGAAGTCGGGAGAGGGAGCCTGTGGAGCAATATACTACCGATCTCTTTGTCATTGGCAAAAGAGATTCTTTTCGAAAGTGGCAGGAGAACCTTGACGAATGGACAAGCAACAGCCCTGAGAGCCAAGACTTGGTTTCTATCGAATCCATCAGCACACCAATGGCTTCTGAGAAGGTGAAAGGTGTTATTGGAGACGCAGAAAAAGCAGTCTTTGAGGTCGTCCTGCATACCGATCAGCTCTTGGGAGAAACTCAGATACTAGATTCATTTGGATCATATCTTGAGCAGATCGGTGTCGAATTTGAGTTCCGAAAGCGTTTTTACGCTGGTGGGCTTTGTTTCTTGGAGCTGGTGGCACCTGAGAGTCGCGCAGGTGATATTGCTGAATTCACCATTGTGCGAGCAATCAGAAAAATGCCTCCACTTAGGATGCTAAGGCCAGCGATTCGATCCTCTGACGTCCCTAGTCAATCCATCACACTTCCTGATCTTGGGCCGCTAGATACCAACACAAGAGTGGCGATTTTTGATGGCGGAATACCGGACAATCACCCAATTACACAATGGGCGACACCGTTCGACACAACTGGTCTTGGCAATAAGACAGCCGAGTTTCTAGAGCATGGCGTAGGTGTAACCTCTGCATTTTTATTTGGAAGCATAGAGCCCTTGCAGATACCGGCTCAGCCCTTTGCTGGCGTCGATCACTACCGAGTTCTGGATGACGAGCCCGGTGGGAACCCATTCGAACTTTACGAAGTGCTTGAAAGGATTCAATCAATTCTCAAATCCAAACCATATGACTTTTTTAATTTGAGCCTGGGTCCACAGTTGCCGATTGAGGATGATGATGTACATGCCTGGACAGCGGTTCTTGATGAGCACCTCTCCGACGGCTCGACCCTAGCAACCATTGCCGTCGGCAATGACGGAGAGAGCGACGAGCAACTGGGTCTGAATCGAGTTCAAGTGCCTTCAGACTGTGTAAATGCTGTGGCAGTTGGGGCTTGTGATACGCCCGGAGATGATTGGCAAAGAGCTCCCTACAGCTCCGTCGGACCGGGTAGAAGCCCCGGGCTGATTAAACCGGACATCGTTGAGTTTGGAGGCTCAGTTCAGCGCCCTTTTTTGACGGTCGATGCATCAGAAGATGCGAAACTGCTACCGACGGGCGGCACATCCTTTTCGGCTCCAGCTTGCTTGCGAATGGGGGCAGGTATTCGCGCACATTTCGGAGACAGCATTAGCACTCTTGCGATTAGAGCGCTACTCATCCACTCTGCTGAAAGCAGTGAACTACCAAGGCACGAAATTGGGTGGGGTCGTCTTGCTCGCAATATTGATGAAATTGTCCTCAGTGGTGACGATACCATTCGCGTGATTTATCAGGGCACAATTGACGCATCAAAGTGTGTGCGTGCGCCGATCCCTCTTCCTGATTCCGGATTGGAAGGCAAGGTCTCAGTTTCAGCAACAATTTGTTACGCTACCAAGACCGATCCCCATCACCCCGGTAATTACACTCGGGCGGGGCTGGGAATATCCTTTAGGCCGAAAGATACAGCAAGGAAGAAGCCAGAGCAACTCCATGCAAATACGAAGAGTTTCTTCGGCAAGCAGAGGGTTGGACAAACCAAAATAGAACTGAGGAATGATGCATGGAAATGGGAGAATTGCTTACATCAAAGCAAGAATTTTCTTGGTAAAAGTCTTTCCAACCCGGTCTTTGATATCCACTACAACTCTAGACTGGAAAGCCACGGTCATAACTCCAGCACCCCTTTGAATTATGCGCTGATAATAACGGTCAGGGCGAAGAAGGTGCCTACTCTGTATAATGACGTAATTGTTAAGTACCGGAATCAACTGGAGCAAATTAGACCAATTGTAGATATTCCAATACCACTCACAACTTAAAAGCTGAAAAGGAGGCCAAAATGGCAGATGACGAGCAGAACCGACCCAACCATATATTAGTAGACAGGAAGAAGTATGACTGGGAAGAAGATACGATCTCTGGCAAACAGATCAAAGATTTAGCTGGAGTCGACCATGCCACATATAATGTCTGGCAAGATGTTCCGGGACCTGAAGACATTCCTGTCGATGATGGCAAAAGTGTCGATTTGACACAGCCCGGTGTTGAAAAGTTCTTTACCGGCAAAAAAACATCAACGGAGGGCTAAGATGGGATTTTTACCAGAAGAGGATTTAGTCTATCTCAATAACAAAGAATTTATTTTTGAGGAACGAGAAGACGAAGGCAAGAAAGGCATAATTATTCGAAATTGGCGCCTTCCAGAAGGCATTTTTGATGCCGAATTTGTGGACGTTCTCATTATCATCCCTGCTGGTTATCCAGATTTACGGCCCGACATGTTCCATTTAGTCCCTTGGGTTAAGCTCAAGAATGGGAACAAGTATCCCAATGCCGCCAATCAATCCGTTACATTTGAAGGACAGGATTGGCAAAGATGGTCTCGACACTGTGATGATTGGCGACCCGGCATCGATGGAATATGGACGATGTTGAAGCGTGTAGAACACGCGTTGTTGGTGGCGGCATGACGCAATATAGCCTCACACTACAAGAACGCCATTTCGATCGATTAAAGACGATACTCGCTCGCGATGATGGTGTTGAACATGCGGCATATGTCTTTTTCAATTCCGCCAAAATTGAGAAGGACCCATGGGATCGAGAATCTCACGAGAAATTCCTATCGGTTAATGTGCGAGAAATCCCCCCTGAGGATATCGTTAGCACCGATACAACCCATATAACATGGCAGTCAGACTCGTATGTTAAAGCGCTGAAAGACGCAGAGGCAAACGGTCATACGGTCGCAATTATTCACACACATCCAAACGGATTTGATTCTTTTTCAAAGCAAGATGACAAAAACGAACAGGACCTTATTCAACTGGCCATCAACAGAAATGGGGCTGGCACAAAGTTGATTAGCCTAATCCTCGTGAGCGAAAATAGCCTAATCGGGCGTGTGTGGCTGCACCCATCACCAGTAGGTAGGGAGCAAATTAGAGCAATCAAAATCTGGGGTTCTGATCTCAAATTTCAGTTTGCGGGTAGCCAGTCAATTCAAAGTTCGGACATCTTGGCACGACAAGCGCTGGCATTTGGAGATGCATTAAACGGAATCTTGAAACAAATGCGAGTTGGCGTTGTCGGATGTGGTGGGACGGGTAGCGCTGTTGCCATGTTGCTGGCACGTCTCGGCGTTGGGCAAATTGCACTTTTCGATCATGATATTGTTGAAGCCACAAACTTGAACAGATTACACGGTGCTTCACAATCCGATGCCGACGCAATGCGATCAAAGGTAGATGTTTGCGCTACACAGATAACAAGTATGGGGCTAGGTGTCAGGGTTATTGCAAATGACGCATGGGCTGGAGAACAAAGCAATCGCGATGCTTTGCGGTCCTGCGATGTTGTATTCGGGTGTACTGATGACCACGATGGTCGAATGTTTCTTAACAGGCTCGCATACTACTATCTAACTCCTGTGATTGACATGGGGTTGGCGATTGACGTAACAGACACTGAGCCCCCAGAAATACAGACTTTGGAAGGAAGAGTTACCGTTCTGGGTCCGGGCAATACATGCCTTGTCTGCGCAGAACTTGTCGATGCCGAAATTGCGCGGAGTGAAGCTCTCAAAAGAGAGAACCCGCTGGAGTATGATAGGCAGAAGCATGAAGCATATGTTTTTGGCGAGGGGAACCCGGCTCCAGCAGTAGTAACTTTCACAACTGAGGTTGCTTGCATGGCCGTTAATGAGATGCTTCAGAGAATGCAGGGGTTTAGAGGAACCGACGGCAACGCTGCAAACAGGTTGAGGAAGTTTCATTTCTGTGAAGACAGAAGACCGGGATACAAGTCAAGGACTGGATGCAGAGTCTGCGATGATGACAATATTTGGGGGCGTGGTGATGCGGAACCATTTCTCGGACGGGTGAGCTGATGATGGAGAAAATAAAATCAATTGCAAGGTCGTTTTTAATTTCCTTGAAGCTCATTGAGAAGCCACATTTTGTCTACAAGCTGGTTGATGAGCATCCTTTAGATGAGGAAATAAAAGACCACGTCATTTATGTTGTTGGCGGTAAGGGATACCAAAAATGGGCATATTTTCGCTGCCCAACGGACAAAACTGAAGTCATTCAGCTCTCATTAATGCAAAAACATAGACCGCGTTGGCGCGTTGAGTGCGACTGGATACAGCGTCCCACAATACATCCGTCAGTGCGACAAACGACAGGCTCGTACGCTCACTTTTGGGTAAAAAGTGGTGGCATCCAGCTCTGTGCTGACAGCGGATTGCGCAACTCCAGCGCAGAAGTGCAAACCAAATCACACGACGCGCAATACTAACTTCTTGAGGTCTTACAATGTAGCTTGATGATCCGGAGGAAAGCAAGAATTGGATGGGGCCATGGAGCTGCCTGGTCCAATGCCAAGAATGCTCTGTGTTGACATTTAATCTATTGGCTCAGATGTAATAGTTCCGACCTGATCTGACAGTTACCTATTTTTCAGCTTGTGGCGGTCAGGTTAAACCTGGTCTACAAATTTGTCCTTCCAGATTTCTTTTCCATCAAGCAGAATCTGCATGGGCGTTCTGCCTTTGCATTCAGTAATTATTTTTCTACACGGTACTTTTTAACCCTCTATATTTTGCTATAAATTGTTACCCTAATGTTACCCCGAGTAATTTCTGGAGCAACTTCTTAGAAACGAGAAAAGGCAGTAACCTATTGTAGTTACTGCCTTAATTTATGGTTGCGGGGATAGGATTTGAACCTATGACCTTCAGGTTATGAGCCTGACGAGCTACCGGGCTGCTCCACCCCGCGGTAATTTCATGTGGCGGGCAATGAGGGGGAAGCCCGCTTCTTGTCTTGTGCTTCAGAAAAGCTGAAGCCGGGGGATGCCTCCCCTGCGGCAAGGGATAAATCCGGATGGGCAGGATTGCCTTTAAAATTCTGGCCCTTGAGATTGTGAATGGGTTTTTGTTTCTTTTTCGCGCTACCGCTTCGCTGCTTGAGCTGGTTTCTTTATGCGCTACCGCTTTGCTGCTTGAGCGCTTTTATTAATGCGCTACCGCTTTGCTGCTTGAGCGCTTTTATTAATGCGCTACCGCTTTGCTGCTTGAGCGCGGGATTATAATCTTAACAGACCTGGCGACGACCTACTCTTCCGCGCCTTAAGACGAAGTACCATCGGCACTATCTGGTTTCACTTCCGGGTTCGGGATGGGACCGGGTGGGACACAGACGTTATGATCACCAGGTCAGTTAAGATTATAATTCTTTTTTTAAGAGAGGGGTTTCCCCCCGCTCGCGTGGCTCGCTCCCCGCCTGCGCTAAAGCTCCGGGCGCCCATGCCAAAAATTTATGGCGCGCTTGTCTCAGCCCTTCGGCCCTCGGAATTTGAGTTAATCCGGAGAGGGTGGTGGAGGGGATAATTGTTTCTGTAAATTGAAGTTGGATTTGATTTCAAGTGAGCGTCTGATCAGAATTATAATTTGCCATGTTGCATGTTACGCTCAGATTCCGAAGGCCGTAAGGCCTGAGGCAAGCGCGCCATAAAATATTTGGTGGGCGCCCGAGTTAATACGAGGAGGGGGAGCGCCGCCTTAGAATACGAGGGAGGCGCGGGGGTGGAACCCCCACTAAACATAAAAGTCAACAATTTTCTATAATCTGATCTCTGTTCATGACGAATGATATCAAGTCGATTGAGTAATTAGTACTGGTCAGCTTCACGCGTTGCCGCGCTTCCACATCCAGCCTATCAACGTGGTGGTCTTCCACGGCTCTCAGG
>Ga0256829_1000866_pt1 | contig 26978 bp, 26 predicted proteins | sample 131447metaG_FD_185979 | JGI IMG/M metagenome (GOLD analysis project Ga0256829, IMG submission 185979) | Hydrothermal vent microbial communities from Lau Basin, Pacific Ocean - 131-447 | ecosystem: Environmental > Aquatic > Marine > Hydrothermal vents | place: Pacific Ocean: Lau Basin | collected... | reverse complement strand
TTTGGGGAACTCTTAACCTTTACCTGCCGGTTCATGGCCATTATTTCCTGCATGTCTATGTCCTTATACTTGAAGTCCATGAGGAACTTGAAGAACTTCTTTAACCCTTTCACCTGGCCATCGGGTATGTGGTCAATGCTGAGGAAGTCAATGGCTTCATTCACCTTATGGTTTTTGAAAAAGCGATTCAGGCCGTTCCAGTAGTCCCTGAATCTCTGCTCGCTGAGTTTTCCATCTTTTACCTGTCTTTCCATGTAAAGCCTGAACTCGTCTTTATACCTTCTCCACAGCGAGTTTAAATAGGCTGAACGTTTGTTTTTGTGCACTGATGTTGTCAAAGCCTCTTGTGTAAAAACGTTATCGCGTGGCTCGATTGAAGTTAAAACCTCTTGAAAAGTGTCCGTTTCGCTATTGCGTCGAGGCCTTGCCAAGGCGGCGCTCATACCAGGCTGAGCTACCGGCCCACTCCCGCTGACGCCGTAATCACCTATCAGGGTGGGTTTATAAATTTTGCGGTTAGGCGTTCATTTGAATGCCGACAGTAGGATATTCACGGAGTTACTTTTTCTTCTGAAAAGCCTCGCCCTTTAGGGCGGGGAGGAGGTCAGACGGTTGATATATCAAAGGATGTGAGCAATGATAAGGCCTGGGCGGTCATTATGGGGGGTAAAAACCTATCAAAGCCGCACTACAGAGATGATAGAAACCGCTCGCATGGAACCTAAAAAGTTCGGGGGATTGAGCGGAAACTTAAAAAGCTCGGAATGATTTGAATATCTACTAAAATAAAGGTTGTGTTGGACGCTTCTATTCTGATAAGCGCCTTAAATTCCAAGGACTCTAAACGGAGTCCTTAGGTTAAGATCCTTAACCTCCTCAGAGAGGATAAGTTGGTGAATGACGGTTCTAAAGAGACGCTCCAGGAGATGGAGGAAACATTAGCTATTATTGGGTCGCTCACCGGGAAGATCCAAAAGGCAAGAGCTATCTACAACCCATCCCGGATAATACTGTAAAATGCCCCCAAGATGAAGTCTGGGAAGGATAAGAGGCTTCTTGTTAAAGTAGTTGGCCATGAAGATGATGCCGGAATCCAAAGACTCTTAAGTTCATTAAAATATTCACCATAACAAACATTAAAGGGTGACATCAATGAGCTTAGATCCCCTTTCTGAAGCCAAAGGGATTGAGAAGGAGATTATAGCCTGGCGCAGGGACTTCCACATGCATCCCGAGCTCAAGTACGAGGAGGAAAGGACCTCCAAAATAGCCGAGGAGCACCTGCGCAAGTGGGGATATTCAATTAAACGCGTTGGAACCGGGATAATAGCGGATATAGGGGAAGGGAATAAAACAATAGCACTCCGCGCTGACATGGATGCCCTGCCGATTCAGGAGGAAACCGATGTTTCATATAAGTCTAGAATCCCCGGAAAGATGCACGCCTGCGGTCACGACGCCCATACGGCCATGCTATTGGGAGCGGCAAAGATAATAGCAGAGCATAGAGAGGAGCTTAATGGGAGGGTGCGCCTTATCTTTCAGCCGGCTGAAGAAGGCGGCAATGGAGCGGTGAGAATGATCGAAGGAGGTGCCCTAGAGGGTGTCAACGCCATCTTCGGCTTCCACGTCTGGATGGACCTTCCAAGCGGAGTCATAGGTATTAGGGACGGTCCGTTTTTAGCTGGGGCAGGGTTCTTTGGGGCGAGGATAATAGGAAAAGGCGGACACGGTGCTTTTCCCCACGAGGCAATAGATCCGATACCAATAGCCTCCGAGATAGTATTGGCCCTTCAGACGATAGTGAGTAGGAACGTGAACCCGATAGAGACAGGCGTTGTGAGCGTTACGGCCATAAACGGGGGCACGGCCTTCAACGTCATCCCAGAAGAGGTAACCCTGAAGGGGACCTTCCGCTACTACCAGCCGGAGATTGGAGAGATGATAAAGAGGAGAACGGCAGAGGTAATCGGAGGCATCGCCAAAACCCACGGCGCCCGGGCGGAGTTTGACATCAACAACCTCGTCCCCCCGACGATAAACTCGAAGGAGATGGCAGACTTCGTGAGGAAAGTAGCCAGGAGATACGGTCTGAGGTGGGGGAAGGTTGCGATGTCAATGGGCGCTGAGGACTTTGCCTACTACCTCCAGCGCGTTCCAGGGGCCTTCCTCGCACTAGGGATAAGAAACGAGGAAAAGGGTATAATCTACCCACACCACCACCCGCGCTTTGACATCGATGAGGACGTCCTTCACCTAGGAACCGCAATGGAGGTTGCACTGGCATTTGAGTTCTCAAGATCCTAGACGAGTCTTTTTCCTTTTATTGGCACTTCCACTTTCTCTTCCGCCTCTATATACTTCACAACTTCTCTTTCCAAAACCGTTAGAACCCTCCCAAATCCAAGATCCCCTGCTCTGGCCACAGCGGCAGGGACAGCCTCTAAACTCCCCCAGAGGAACAGGCTCGCCTTCCCGGGTCTTCCAGGGAGGGACTTTAAAACATAGTAAGAGTCACCAACTTTCCCAGCCTCTTTAAGCTCGTGAACGCCGGCAAAAAGATCTCTGAAGCTCGAGAACCACATATCATAAGAACTCTGGAACCTTCCCGCGACGAGTTCGAGGGATCTGACGGCTTCCCATGGGAAGAACGGGAGCGGCTTGACTTCCACGGATTCAAACCCCTCCGTTCGAATCTCCACGAGAACTCCATCGTAGAGAACCCACCTAAAACCCAGCTTTCTGTAAAAGCCCAACGCACTCTCATCCGGCTGGGTGGTTACAAACTCAACCCCCCTTTCGATTGCGACGTTCTCAATGAACCCAACGAGTGCCCGTCCGATACCCGCCCTCCTAAAATCCGGGTGAACCTCGATAACGTCGATGTGAGCTATCTTCAGCACTTTCCCACTTATGGGCTCAGTAGAGAAGAACGTCTCCGCCTCCCCTACTACTCTGCCCTCGAGTTCCGCGACAACCGGGAGCTGCTTCTCAATGAGGAGGGCGTTTATATGAGCCGAGCAGGTCTCAACGCTCATCCAGGGGCCGCCGTGGAGGTAGCGCTCCCCAACGGAAAGGCTGGAGAGGTCTTCGTCGGCGGTGTGAACGCTCACTATATCCCTAACATCATCCAGAGTTGCCTTCCTGACCGTCAGCATCCTTCCCACCGAGATAGCCAAACTTCTTGAGAATGTGCATCACGGCCTCGGCACCACCGTCCCCGTAGGGCTTTTCCGTTACATAGTCGGCCTTTTTCTTTAGGCTCTCCGGGGCCTGTGCTATTGCAATGCGGTAGCCGGCGACACGGAAGGCATCGAGGTCATTCTCGCCGTCACCGACGTGGGCCACCTCATTGGGATTTATCCCGAGGAGCTCACAGGCTTTCTCTATCCCGGTTCCCTTGTTGATCCATGGCTTCTTTATGTGGATTGCAAAGCCGGAATCCACTGCAACTAGGTTAAGTCCAAGCTCCTTTATGATCCCCCTCACAGCTTCTACTGGAACGGTTCTCCTCACTACTATGCCGGCCTTTCGCTCCATCGTCGAGTAGCTCAGTTCGGCCTCAGGATAGCGCCTCTTGAGCTCGCTCCAGAGTATCCACTCCTCGTTCATATCAGTCAGAAAAACGCGCTTCCTCATCGTCCCCTCCCCCTTCAGCGAGAGCGCACCACCGTCCTCCGCTATGACCGGTCCACTAGTGCCGATGAAGACAGCCGCGGCTTCCGCGAAGGGAACCGAGTTCCCCGTGACGAGCATCACAGGAAGGCCGAGCTTTTCTGCCAGTCTAATGGCCTTTAATGCGTCTATACTGAGCGTTCTGTCTCTATAGGTAATTGTTCCGTCCACGTCAAGGGATATTGCCTTTATCATTCTCTCACCCGAAAGCGGGAAGGAAGAAGCGGATATAAGACTTTCTACCCACTAATGGTCCTTCATGATCTCACGCAGAACACTTGTCGCGTAAATCCCCTTAGGAAGGAAGAAGCGGAAGCACATGCCCATTTCGGGGACGTAGCCGTAGGTCAGCCCAAGGGGTCTTATCAAAAGCTCCCTCCTACCCCCTGGCTCGGCCATTGGCTTTGGGAGCTTTTTGAAGATTTCAAGGCTCAGGTTCTCTTCTTCCAAAATTTCTCCTTCCAGCCTTCCCGGGATCCCTTTTGCCCTTCTCATTGAGAAACCGAAGAGCGGGCCCGAAACCACGGCCTGGCCTTTCTGTATCGTTCCGTTCACAAAATTGATGTTCGTCTCAGTGACGCGGTAGGTTCTGTCGCGGTAGGGGATGCCCCCCTTCATCTGAACCACGATGTCACCAACTAGTGCCCTGTTAAGGGACAACCCCTCCTCGATTCTCCGCGAGAGGTAATGGTTGAAGAGGTAGCTCTGGTAGGCGTGGATGAAGATGCGCATTATCGGGAGCGGTAGGGACAGGAAGGCTCTCCTCCAGCTTCCGGTTTCCTTGTAGCGGTGGAGTAGGGTTCTCTCATACCTCAGGAAGTTTGGAAACTCCTCCAGAGCTTTGTCCACATCGCCGATCTCCCAGAAGTGCCTTCTAGCCTCGTCCCCTTCCAGTCCACCTTCATGAGCACCGAGGAAGAGCCTTGCCGCACCCTCAAAGTCGCCCCACAGGAGTAACTTTCCAACGAGGTGGTTCGTAACGCGCTTTTCTCCAAAGCGCTGGTGGCCAAAGTAGTTTGGAAAGCCACCCTTCTGGCGGAGCTCCCTTATTATAGTCCGGGTTCGCTCAAATGCATCCTCACCAACGTCCCTAACGATTATCCTGAAGCGGTTGCCGAGGAGGTGGCCGAGCTTGATGAACCTCCCATACGAGACGAACCTGAGCTCAACATCCCGTATTTGAACGCCCTCAACCCTCTCCTTTGTTTTAATAGGCACGCTTATGTACTGGAAGGTCACGGCATGCCGGTCTTTCGTCCCCGCGAAGCCGATATCTCTGTATCTCATCTCAGCGCGCTTTGCTATCTCCTTTATGACACTCATCGTATCCCAGTTCTGCTTTTTGAGGAGAAAAATCGCGTGCTTTCTTCCCTCGAAGATTGAAGGAAGGGGATCTTCCACAACCACAAAATCTTCAGGCTGAACTTTTATTCTCCCGCCTATCCCTGGGGTTTCGCTCAGGTAGCGGAACCGAGAAAAGAACTCACGGTAGTCCATGCCTCACACCAGCTTCAAGTGTCCGGTAACCTTATCTACCAGCTCCTCCGGAGCCGGCCCAATCGCGAGAACCGTTATCGTGCCGGGGGGGATCTCGGTTAAGCCGGCGTCCCTGATGAGGGCCGTTGGAATGTTGAGCTTCTCAGCCTCAACCTTTAGCTTGAAAATCTCCTCGAGGTTTTCGGCCTTTACGACAACCTTCTTCTGACCCTCATGGAACCATGCCTCGAACCACTCCGGTTTTTCCTTCTGGGCTTTAAGTGTCGCCATAACAGCCCCGTGGGCAACCTGAACAGCAAACTTGCCTTTGCTGAGCTTTAAGTCCCTCCGCGAGACTATGACCTGCTTGTACTTGAACATGACCCATCCCTAAGGCTCTGGAAGGGCAAGCTTATAAACTTAGAGGAAGAAAAGGAAAAAGCTCAGAGATCCTGTGCCACTTCATCTTCAGATTCCTTAGGCTCCCCTTCCTTCTTCGGGAGTCCTCCTGGCCTGCGCTGCTTCTTCCGTTCAAGTTTCTCCCTGAGGGCCTCTGCATCGCTCCAGTACTTGTAAGCAACTCCCGCCAGGACTATCGTCAGTAGAAGCAGGATTATTGCAAGGGGTTCCCATCCGTTGGACGGCTGGTAGTATTCCGTTGCAAGCTTGTACAGTGCCCTTGCGTCCTCTGTGGAGTTGTCCTTCGAAATGCTCTGGTTGGCGAGTTTGGTTATCTCATCAAAGGTTACGTAAGGTGAGATTACGCCGAGGACGTTTCTGCTGAATCCTTCGGGGTTGGTTGAGTTGCTGAGGAGTTCTTTGAGGTAGGTGGGGATTTCATCCTCCGATGGCCAGACCTTGACGGCCTTGACAACAACCCTGGGGGGTACGCTGTCGACGGTTACAACGTTTCCGAGGTTCATCACATGCTTGCCGCCAAGCGGGTCGAAGTAAACGAGGCTCGCCCTGACGTTTGAGAGGGCCTCTCTGGTTACCTTCAGGTCAAGCTGGATAGATTTGCTCTCCCCGGCCTTTATGGTTCCCACCTTCACAGTAGACTCGCCGCTGAGGCCCGCTGGAAGGTCGAGGTAGAGCGTGGCGTTCTTTATGAACTCAAAGTTGGGGTTGCCATTGGCCGCGCTCAATGTGAACTTAACCTTCACGGTCTTGTTGACCTCTGAGGTCACGTAGTTGGCCCAGGTGCCATTGTACGCGAGAGCTGTGGCACTCAGGTCCGGGAGACCGTAGACCTGTATACCGCTCAGAACGCCCGAGTATATCGTCTTCTTCTTTCCAGTTTCGAGACTCTGATCGTCGTAGAAAGTCACAACCGCACGCCCGATGCTAAACTGCCCAACCTTTGTTGGTTTGAGCACGTATATGAGGGCGGGCATGCTCGAAAAGGCCGGGAGGTTCTGGAGGTTCCAGGTCTTGGTCATGCTGACGAGTTCAAACCCGTTCGGTATCGGGGCTGCTACGTTGACGTCGTAGGCGTCTCCCCTGCCAAGGTTCTTCACGTTTATCATGACAACTATGTTGTCTCCGAGCATTACCGACTTCGGGAGGGCATCTATAGTGGCGACGAGGTTTGCAGGCCTGAGTATGGGAGTCACCGTGGTGTTCTCGGGAGCGTAGACCCGTATGGTGGCCCTATCATAGTTAGGCTCCACATTCTGGACTGATAACTTGAGGGGGGTGTTGGGGACCGGCTTGGGCACATCGCCGACGGTGAGAAGCAGGTTTCCAAGGTTGTGGTTCCCCTCAAGTACATCAACCCTCGCAACGTCTGGTATTGCTGACACCAGCTTGACGTAGTACGTGGTGTTTCCTACCTTGACTGGCAGTTTTTCACCCTCATAGAGAAGTCCAGTATAAACTAAGACGGTCTGTCCCGACTGCGGCGGGTTGGATCCGCCACCGTTTTTCCTTATTATCTTAAAGTTCGTGGACGCGACCTTGGGCAGATAAACCTCAAAGTCCGCGCTCTTGTCGGTCGATGCTTTGACCTTTATGTACATGTAGTAGTTGTAGGTGTAACCATCTCCGAGCTTGTAGCCGATGCCCTGACCGCTCCCATCGTCAATGGTAAGGGTCAGCGGGTTGGTCTGGTAGGGAAGGTAAACCTTGAACTCCGCTGCTATGTTAGTAGACTTGTAGAGCTGTATCTTAATCTTTGGAAATATTGAAGGCAGGGAATAGTACTGTCCCTCCGTAAGATTCACGTCGTTTATGAGCTGGTGGGGGGATTCGATGTTAAGGTAAAGGGTTGGCTTGTTGTCCTGGGACCACAAGTTGACAGTTAAGATTAAGGTGGGATTATCTTGGTTGGGATAGTAGAGGGTCTCTCCGTCGTTGAGTATATACTCACTGCTCTTCGCTCCATCGAACAGGCTTATCTCAGCCTTGTTGAAAGATGGGTTCGTGTCGACGAAGGTTATCGTGTATGGACCAAGGGTCACTTTGTCCCCCAGGCCGAGTCCAACGGAGTTAATCTCCGCGTAGGGAATACTAGGGGACTGTGCCGCTATTACCCTGCCAACGGCAGCGGTGGACAGCAAGAACATCCCCAGCAGGATTAAAGCAATGGCCTTTTTCATACCTTCAGCCTCCAGTGGTGTTCGGGAAGTTACCTAAAGGGAAATGTGATGGACAGTATAAAGACCTTATGGTGTGAGCCTTCTCCTATCCCTTGGGAAGAGTATAACCTCGCGGATGTTGTTGAGGTCGAGCATTTGCTTTATCAGCCTTTCTGCACCGAGACCGAAGCCACCGTGTGGGGGCATGCCGTAGCGGAAGGTTCTGAGGTAGAATTCGAAGTTAGCTGGGTTGAGTTCCTTCTCCCGTATCTGCTCTTCAAGCACTTCAAGACGGTGTTCCCTCTGGCCGCCCGAGGTTATCTCTACACCGCGGTACTCGAGGTCGAAGGCGCGGCAGATCTCGGGCTGATCGTCGTACTTCATGATGTAGAACGGCTTGGCCTCGCTCGGGTACTGGTAGAGGAAGTAGAGGGAGGTGTTCTCGTTTTCGAGCATGTACTTCCCAAGGAGCTTCTCACCCTCGGTGTCTATGTCCTCGCCCCATTCTATGATCTTGCCAAGGTCAGCCAAGATCTCAAGGGCTTTATCGTAGCTCACGCGCGGGAAGGGCAGTTTAGGCTCCTCCAGCCCGAAGTTGATGATTTCCAGTTCCTTAAAGTTGTGCTCGCGGACGTAGGTGATAGCATAAGAAACCAGCCTCTCAAGGAGGTTCATGACCTCCTCCTCATTCTCGATGAAGGCCATCTCGGCATCGATGCTCCAGGCCTCGTTGAGGTGCCTTGTGGTGTTGTGCTCTTCAGCTCTAAAAATCGGCGCTATCTCGTAGACCCTGTCCAGACCGCTTGCCATCATTATCTGCTTGTAGAGCTGAGGACTTTGGGCCAGAAAAGCGTCCCTCTCAAAGTACTTCATCGGGAATAACTCCGTCCCCCCCTCTGTTGCCGTTGCTATAATCTTCGGCGTGTGTATCTCAATAAAGCCTTCGTTATAGAAGAAGTCCCTAACCGCCTTAAAAACGCTGGAACGTATTTTGAATATCGCCATTACCTCCGGTCTTCTGAGGTCCATGAAGCGGTTGTCCAGTCTAGTATCGAGTTCCGCCTTCACTTTCCCGGTAGGATCGAGCGGGAGGGGCGTTTCAGCCCGGTTAAGGATTTCGAGCTTCTCGGGAAGGATTTCAAAGCCAAGTTTTGCCTTGGGTGTGAAGTTAACTGTGCCCTCTACTGCGACGACGTCCTCAGCGTTGAGCTTTGGAATGAGCTTGAACAGCTCAGGGTCAACTTTCTTCTTCGGTACGGTGACCTGGACTATCCCTTCCCTGTCTCTTATCCAGAGGAACTTGATTCCACCGAGGTCTTTGGCCTCCCAAACCCATCCGGCCACCCTAACGCGCTGACCGTTCAGCTCCTCTGTAATCTGGCTTGAGTAGTGCGTCCTGTACATCCCAACGACCTCCCTTATTAAATTAGAAAAGTCAGATGAAGCTTATCTTCACCTCTATCCCAGCCATCTGGGACATTATATCCTCCAGTACGTCAGGCCGTGCGGGGAGCTTCTTCCTATCCCTGTTAAGAACGAGAACCTTGTAGTAGTTCCCACCACCGGGTTTGTAGACGATGTTGACTCCAAAGACCCCCGCTGGGTAGAGCAGGTCAGTGGCGAGCTTCTTGAGATCTTCGGTGTCTTTAATCTCAGCTGCCTCGATGACCCTTATGCGCTTTCCAAGCTCCCTCATTAGGGTTTTGATGTTCTTTCCACTCTTTCCTATGGTTATGGGAACGTCCCCTTCACCGACCATTATAACTATCAGGTCCCCAGCCTCGACGGCCTTTTTAAACTCCATATCAACGTCGCCAAGAAGCTTATAGAGTAAGCGTGCCACCCTCACATCAAGCTCTGAAATCACACCTTCCTGAAGCTTTTTTTCATCAGCAGGGCATAGAATATCGTCGGTTTTCAAACACACCTCACAGATTGGCGCCTTCATCCGCTCACCTCCTCGATTGAAGAATGACCTTAAAGGGCTAACCTTTAATTCCGGGAGGCATTTAAAAATCTTATTATAAGAGAAAACCGGCGGAAAGTTCAGATTTCGCCCTCTATCTCGCGCATTATACGCTCGATGAACTCGACGGTGAAGCGATGTCTTCCATCGGCAATCCCTCTTGCCGTTTTGGTGTACATCAAACCCTTCAGCTTCAGTATCTTCTCCTCAAAATGCCTCAGCGAATCCTCAATGCTCCTACCGTGCTCGCCGGAGTACATAAAAACCCTTGCGACGCCGATGGCCCCTATTGCATCAAGCTTGTCCGCGTCGCTCAGGATTTTAGCCTCCAGCGTTTCCGGCTCCGGACCGCGGGAGAAGCGGTGGGCCTCGATGGCATGAGCAACGGCTTCAACCTTCTCCTCCGGATAGCCAAGGCTCCTCAGGAAGTGCCTTGCTATCCTAGCTCCCTCAACCGCATGGTCCTCAACCTTTCCAGAGCTCTCAAGGGGCCTCGCGACGTCGTGGAGGAGTGAAGCCAAAGCAAGAACCTCGAGGTCAGCACCCTCCTCCTTTCCTATGTGGAGGCAGAGGTTGAAAACACGCTCGACGTGGGAGAAACCGTGCGTCCCATCACGTTCAAAGAAGTGCCTCACGTACTCCCTCGTACGCCCTATAAGCTTGATACTCCTCGGATCGCTTATGAAATCAGTGAGCTTCAATCGAATCACCCAAGGACCTCATCGACGAGCAACTTTAAAAGCCCAACGATTTCCCTGTGGACACTTAAGGAGATGCCGTCCACAGTGGGGGTTAGCCCCTTGGAAACGCCGTCTATCAGCCCTGCATCCATCATTGCCCTAACAGCTTTTTCCTCGTCCCAATCCTCCAATAGGTTCTTCCCGAGTTGGATTGACACCTCTGCAAGGAGTCCGTAGGCGCCCCAGTTCGAGACAGCCGAAAGGAGGAGCTCATCAGTCTCAACGACGCTCGCTATCATATCCCCATGGGGGACATGCCTAACAATTAGGTCCCGTATCCTTCCCATGCCGACTTCGTTTCCACCATCACCGATTCCTATTGTAGGGATGCCGAGTTCTTTGGCCCCAGTAACCGCCCAGTCAAAGGTTTCCCGCGTTATCTCCGCTCCGCTCATGGAGTAATACCCTCCGTCAGCAGCCTTTCCCGGTGTTTCGATGGCTATAACAAGGGAGTAATTGCTTACATCGGGGTTTTCCACGAAGTCAACCCTGAAGGGTCTCAGGGCCCTTCCCACCTCGGGGTACGTTAGGACTTCAACCCTTCCTCCGAGGATCTGGATGGCCTTCGCGAGCGCCAGTGCCCCCGGTGGTCCGTCCGTCTCCGGAACCATGGTTGGGGGTATTGGAAAGCCTGTGACGATTAAAACGTGCTCATAATTATTTAAAAGTATTTTTGCAGAATTATGTAAAAAATTGGGGTTCCTCCTCCGGTAGTAGAGGTAAACCCCCAGGACACCGCGGTTCCCGACGTCTGTGTTTATCAGATGGGCTATCATTGCTCATTCCCCTTCCTGACCTCCTCCTCGCCGTGAATGGCGAGGGTTCTGACAAATTAACCCCTCGCTAAAGACGGGGAAGTTTACGGGCACTCATCCACCTACTCCCGTCACCAGTTTCAGCTCAGCCCGAAGGCCGGGTCTTCGGCCCGTTACCCCTACCACAGAGCGGATTGGGGTTATCGTTCCAAAGGCCCACTCGTTAGTTTCAGACTGCCTCAGCGGGCAGTCTTTTGAAGACGCTTAACAGCGTCAAACCACTCTAAAGCAGAGTGGTAACGTGAAACCCCTCATCTCATCGGGTTGTTCTTGAGTGGCCTCTCCGAGGCCTTATTAAGTTGCAAAAACTTAAAAGGGTTTCGACGGTTTAAGGGTAGTTGGGTGGTTTACTGCATCCCTACCCTGAAGGGCGAGGCCTTCTGGAAGAAAAAGGTAAACAACGATTCGTACTTTCCTGCCCTTCACTGCCTCCTTCAACTTCCACCACAGTTCAGTCGGTTCCTCGCTCCTATGGGTCAGCTCGTGGCCGTTCTCCATCTTAACCTTTTTCTCCTCGTATTCCACAAAAATCCCACTCTCGTTGAATATTTCTTTCATTCTCTTCCCCCCAGGATTTTTCTAAGCTCGTGAAGGGTTCTTATTTCATAGTCCGCCATGTGGTAGCCGGGCTCTCTCCCTCTGTTTATCCAGGCGGTGGCCATCCCAACGTTCTTTGCACCGTAGACGTCCTGGCTGAGGGAATCACCCACCATAATGGCCTCTTCAGGATCAACTCCCAGCCTCTCAAGGGCGTAGAGGAAAACGCCTGGCTCGGGCTTTATGGCCCTAACATCCTCTCTCGTGACCACTACCTTAAAGTAGCCACTTAAGCCTGCCAGTTCAAGTTTGAGCCTTTGGTATTCAGGCCCGCTGGTTATGACACCGAGTCTGTAGCCCTCATCCTTAAGCCACTCGAGGGTCGGGACCGTGTCCGGGTAAACGTGGAGCTTGTGAGGATAGCGCTTCATGAGTTCCCCATAGTCCATATCGAGGTCGAAGAGCTTAAAGAAGAAGTTCCAGTCGTGCCAGTCGTATGTTTCCCGCCTGTTAAATATCTCATTTAAGAAGCGTTCCCTGGCTCTTTCCCTGTCCACCCCAAGCTTCTTCGAGAGCCTCTCGTAGACCTGCGGTAGGAACATCTCTATGAGGGGCATCTCCGTTAGCAGGGTCCCGTCTATGTCGAAGAACACCGCCTCCATACTATCACCACTTCTTGACCAGCAGGGAGAGTATCTCAACCTCCCTGTCGAGGTTCTCGTCGATTATGACCCCCCAGATTATGTCCTTTTCGGAGAGTACCTCCTGGAAGTTCTTAAGTATTCTGTGTGCGTTCATCAGGGGAAACTCGCTCCCAACGAGGATACCTACAAGGCCACGCTCCCAGATTCCCCAGTGCCAGTTGAAGTCAACCCTGTGGAGGAGGCGGAGGATTCCGACGTTTCCGCCCTTTATCATGTTAAAGAGATCCGCGTAATCTATGTTTACGAGCATCTGACTCTCAAGGTAGTAGTGTAAGCGGGAGAACATCTCCGCTATGTGCCGTGAGGCGGCATGGAAGGCCGTGGCGAGGGGTTCGTCAGGCCCCGAGAAAAAGTCCCATAGGGAGTCGTAGAAGACGGTCTCAAAATCATCTGCCCAGGGGGGCTTTCCCTCGTGTACGAGTTCCCTCCGGGGTGTGAGGACGTAGGCGAGTTTTATCGTGTCGGAGGGAACGCTCTCTATTATTATCTGGCGGACGAGGTGGTTTGCTTCCTTATCCTCGAAGATAAGCCAGAGAAATGTGTTTTTCGGAAGGCGGGAGAAGAAGTCGCGGAGCTTTTTTTCGTAAGTTTTGGCGCGGGGCATGAGGAGATAGGCGGGGTTAACGGTAACCCTAACCGTACCGTCCGCGCTTATGTTGTTGACGATTCGAGCACCGGCATTCCCTATTCCAACGAACAGGTGAGTAAATGATTCCATCGCCACCCCTAAAAGGAAAATAAGGATGGGCGTTCATATCCTTTTCGGTTCGTTCACTCCAGTGTTGCGTGCTTCTTGCGCATGTCCTTCTCCGTCTTCTGGAAGGTGGCCATAAGGAGGGCTATAACCCCGTCGAGAAGTATCATGGTGGAATCCTCAAAAAGGGTTCCCATAGGAGCAATCCATTTGTACTTCGTAAGCATCTGCCTGGCTATATAGTCCGTAGGGACGTCCTCCTTAGTTCTGCCGGGTATCTCAACGACCACATCGGCGAGCTTTCCTAGGGTGGAGTTGGCGTAGGAGGTTATGGACACGACCCTTCCTCCCTCGGCCCTCGCTATCTGTGCCGCGTCGACGATACTCTTGGTCTCTCCCGAACCGCTTATCGCTATAAGGATGTCGCCGGGTTCGAAGGCTGGTGTTATCGTTTCGCCGACGACGTAGACGTTGAAGTCGAGATGCATGAGTCTCATCGCGAATGCCTTACCAACGAGGCCACTCCTTCCAGCGCCGTAGATGAATATCTTGTTGGCCCCTATCATCGCATCGACGAAGCCGCGAACCTGCTCGAGCTTTATGGTGTCGGCAACGCTGTTTATGTGTTCCGTTATGTCCCTCATGGCCTTCCGTATGGTCATCATATACTCTCCCCAGAAGATGTCGATTATCTTTCTTGTGATATCCCCGGGGTCTTTTGCCTTTGTAATGGCCCCGCCAACGATTATTATTGTCGCACCGAGTTCCACAACCTTGGGGATGGTCTGAAGGTTTAAACCGCCTGCAACTGCCACGGGAACCTTAACGGCTTTAACAACCTTCTCGAGGTCTTCCAATGGAGTTTTTCCCTGAACCTGCTCGTCTATACCAGTATGGACAAGTATATAATGAACACCCATCCTCTCCAGTTCCTTGGCGCGCTTCACCTTATCCTTGACGCCTATAAGATCGACCATCACCCTAATCCCATACCTCCTTGCGACATCAACTGCATCGAGGATGGTCTTATCATCTGCAACGCCGAGGATAGAAACAACATCCGCACCGTGTCTTGCCGCCATCTCAACCTCCAAAGCACCGGTGTCCATTGTCTTGAGGTCCGCAACGATTTTCCTGTCAGGGAAGCGCCTCTTGAGAAGCTCGACCGCGCGCATACCTTCCTTTTTGATGAGCGGAGTCCCGACCTCAAGCCAGTGAGCGCCGCCATGTGCAGCTTTCTCTGCGATAGAAATGGCCTGTTCAACGTCAGTAAGGTCAAGGGCAACTTGGAGTATCATCTCCTCGCCTCCAAAGGGTTTTCAGTTTAATCTCTCGTTGCCACTTTTTAAACTTTGGCTTGGTGGATTAACATAGAGATGTTCAAAGAATTCACCAAGGTTTAAAAGATAAGCGTGGAAACCGGAACGGTGGAGTAGTATGGTAACGTTCGTCCCATTCGGGGAGAAGCCAAATAGGGACGGTGTTATCTACGTCCTAAACTTCCTCAAGAGAAACAAGCTCATAGATGACTATATTATAGTTGAATCCAGCAGGGTTGAACTGCTCCCCGAGAGGGTACCCTTAGACAGGGCTTACATCATCGGCGAACACCTCGCCACCTACGGCATCGTCCAAAAACTTAGCCCCCCGGCTTTAATCAGCGTTGACGCTCACACCGATTTAATGCACGACTACCTCGACCACGGCTCGTGGCTGGCCTACGCCCTTGAAGAGCACTTGATAAACCGGGCCGTCGTTCTGGCGCCAGTGCTTATGATACCAACTACCGAGAGAACCCAGCTCTGGACGAGGCGCGTCAAAATCTTCCCGGCGCTATTGAGAAGCAGAAAAGTTAGGGGGAAGTGGAGGGCTTACAAAAACCTCCAAACAAATGATTTGCTGGAGATACTCGACGAAACGAAGAAGTACCTCGGTGATGAAGTCTATCTCACCGTCGACCTCGACGTTCTCAGGCCGGAATACAGGATAGCCCGCTTCCAGCACGGGGAGCTTACCCTTAAGGAACTCCTCGAACTCCTAGAGGGCATAAAGGAAAACTTCAGGATAACCGCCTTCGATATCGCAGAGGTCTCAGACAGAATAAGGCGCTCTCACCTCGGAAAGAAGGCCTTCGTTGAGGTATTCCAGCTCTTGATGGGGTGATTCAATGGAAGGGCCAACGGAGTGGGAGATGCGCAACATCATAATGCCTTTGATGCTTTCCGGCGCGAAGATGCTTGACAAACACTGCCCCAAGTGCGGCTCGCCGCTCTTCGAGAAGGACGGTAGGGTTTTCTGCCCGGTATGCGAGTACAGGGAAAAGCAGAGGAAGGGCGAGATAAAGGGAGTTGAAGAAAGATTGAGGGAAAAGCTGAACGAGCTCGCCAACTCCCTTCCTGAGGATATTGACGAACTGGAGAAACACTTAAGGGCAATGGAGAAGATAATGGAACTGTTGGAGCGCTATAAAAAATTGGAGGGAGGATGATGAAGAACGTGAAGGTGCTTGAGATTCTCAACGAAGGCCCGAAGACCATAGAAGAAATAGCCGAGGCTACGGGCATAAAAGCAATGGAAATAAGGCGCTACCTGCTCCGCTTTGCAGAGCAGGGAAAGGTCGAGAGCTACCAGAAGAACGGCAAGCTCTTCTGGAAGATCAAGGAGAAGAGCGAGGAGGAAGAGGAGTTTAAATACGTCTGAACTCTTTTGGAGACTGCGTAACTGGTTTTTATCTCCAATTTTTGGTCCGTGCAATTTTAACAAGTAGAAATTCAAATAATTTTTTATACACTCGACAGTACTCACGATGGTGATGACCTGTGGCAAAGTTCGCACTATGGTGGGTTACGTGGAATGGTTCTGACTACGAGTCGAGGATGACTGTGGGGAGTAGAAAAGCCACCGTTGAAGACTTTAAAGAGAGGGGTTTTGACAGGATTGTCATTCTCAGCGGAGAAGGGAGGGGGATTAAGTACAGTGGACCATTCTATAATTCGGGATACAACGATGGGAGGGAATTTGCAAGATGGGTGTCCAACTACATATATGGGATGCCAGTGTATATAACAATACCCTTTAGCCGCCCCGAGGGATTTCCGCGGGATCAAGTGCAGATACCGTTTGAGTACTCTGGCGTGAACTCATACTACAAGGGCTGGATTGATGGTGTTCTGAGCGTTGATAACACTGACATTACTGGATTCTACTGGAGTTATGAGAGTTGCCTTCAGACTACCTCTTACGATGAGGCCCACGTTACGAAGGAGTTCATCCAGTACATGAGTAACTACATTCATAATCATGGCCAGGAATTCATTTGGATTCCGGCGACTGGGGATAGGGGTGTAACCTACTTGCGTAAGGATTCTTTCGATGGAATTCTCAATATTGGTGGTTATTTTGACTACGTTTTCGTCCAGCCGAACTACTATCAGAACGGCGTCTGTATCGAGTACATTAACGGGCATAAACAAACGTTTCCGTACTCATACGAGAAGTTAGTCGAGAAGATCCGCTGGGTTTATGAGGAACTCCCGAGGAACATTAAAAACCCAAACACAAGAATTTCAATAGAAATGGAAGCCGACAGGACCATACTGGGAATTCCCTGCAACTGTGGCAATGGGTATAATTGCCCTGAGGGCATGAAGTGCGACTGCAACCTTGAAAAGTGTTATGAGCACTGCAGAGAACACCAGCCACAGAAGGCGATTGATTACGCCCTGGATTACGTTAGAGCGCTAAACGATGTCGGATGGAAACCATCAAACTTAGCATACTACTTCAGCACAGATTTCAAAGTAATAGACACCCTCCAAGAGCAATGCAGGAGGGAACTCAATGAACCGTACGTTTGAGGCTGTTTTCATATCCCTAATTTTCCTTCTCAGCGTTGTTCCAGCTCAAGCCTCAAACGAAACCTGCAACAACGTGGACTTGAAGCATGGCCCATTAGAGGATTACGTTTACAGGGTTGAATACTCCATTATATCAAGCGGAAGCGATGCTTTCGTTTATCTTCAACTTTTCCAATATGCGCCCGACTGTAAGGCTGGCTTTTGCTATGACTTTGACATGACGCCCATAGGTGGATCTCTACTCTATTTCAACGGCTCTCGACTATACTCTTTGGACTTTACAAAAGCAACGAACTCAACGTTCGTGGACTATAACGGGGTAGTTTTCGTTAACAGGAGCTGGTATTTGAATATAACGGCTTACCCTCAGGATTCATCTGAGGGTATCGAGAAGGTCTATAAGTTTAACCAGAGGAGTTTTTGCGTTGAACCAGTCAGCCGTAACTGGTCCCAACTTTCAAAAAATGGTACTTCCACCGCAGTGATAAACGGCTGGCAGATTGAAACACCGATGAATGACATCTGTGTCACGATGAGCAAGAACGCATGGTGCTGGGCCCATGAATGTTGTCCATCTGTTATTTTAGCAAATTCAAGTGTCTTTCCAGTTTATTTCACTCTCAGACGGGGGAATCACGCAAGAAATGTAACTGTGATCTATCTGAACATGAACACCACTCTAGAGGACTTTTTCAACAGACTCCCACCAAACACCACCGTTCCCATTTTTTGGTTCCCCAAGAGCGTTAAAATCGTCAATGTAACGGCCTGCACGTCAGCTACCCCTCGAGAGAATACCCCTTTAAATTTAAACAAAACTAAGACTCAAATGCCTGCCCAGAGGGGCATCACGCGTTCTCCCAGAAACACCGTTGAAAGAACGAACAAAACATCAGCATCGCCCCAAACTTCTAGCAAAAAGGACATCTGCGGACCTGCTTTTTTAGTCTTGCTGGCAACAACTGTGCTTGTTGCCCAGAAGGTTAGAAGGCGTTAGACCGTTCTTCCTTGTTTTTCAAAATGGAAAGATAAAAATCAGGCCTTCTTGGCCTTCTCCCAGTACTCGTTGAACTTGCCCTCGAACAGGGCCTTAACGCGGAAGTCCTTGATCCATATCTGGGTCTCGTAGTTGAAGTAGCGGGCCGCCATGTCCTCAAGGGCAAAGAATACCTCGTCGTCGCAGATGAGCATTGGAAGCTCGAACTTGTCGAGGACCCTAAGTTCGAGTTTGCCCTTCTTGTAATAGTCCATTATCTTTGAGGTGTTGAGCCTCTGGAGGACGTTCGGGGCGACGAGTATCTTGGCCTTGACGCCCTTGTCTATGGCCTTGATGATATCGCTCTCCAGGTTGATGGCGATGTAGCCGTCGTCCGCCAGAAGTATCTGCTCCTTGACGTCCTCGAACATCTCCTTGGTCTTGAGAGTGGCGTTCCTGATTCCGCGGACAACCCAGACCTTCTCGACGCCGTACTTTGGAATCTCGGTCTCGATGAGGGGCTTCATAAGCTGGAGGAGTTCATCCTTGGCCTTCTTCTTGGCCTCAAGCTCCTCCGCGATCCTCTCCTGCCACTCCTCGATGAACTTCTCGAGGATGTTCTCTGGGTGAACCGGCCTGTACTTGTTGACCTTGCCTGGCTGGCTTATGGCGAAGCCTTTCTTCTCAAGGCTCCTGAGAACATCATAGGTCCTTGGGGCGGGAACCTCCGAGACGCTGGCAAGCTCCGCCGGTGTCAGAACGCCGAAGCCGACCAGTGCTACGTACGCCCTTGCCTCGTAGAGGTTCAACTCGAAGTGCTCCTGAAGGAGCTCAACCATCTTGTCCTTAACCATTCTTACCACCACCATGTTTCTTATACTGTGTAATCGATATAAACACATATAAGTTTTTTCCTAGGAAGGTTAGTTCCTGTCATTAGTCACCACGATTTGGCTGAATGACTCCCCTAGATGTTATTGCCATTGCATTGCCATGCAAACCTATTACCACCAATTAGCTTTAAAAATTTTTGGTTTAACATGACTGCAAAGGTTCGATTAGAACGCAGTGCCCAGTAGTACCCGACCTTGGTCAGAGGTCATGTAACGTAGTGAGAGCAATAGGATGTGAAACAAAATTAGATGTTGAGAATTCTAAATTCAAGAGTTGGAGGTAAACCTCACTAACCCTCAGGTTGGGTTCTCCTATCCCTCCTAAGATATTCAACTATCTCCTTGTACAGATTACTGAGAACACTCTGGTGATCCATCCCTCCCTTCTCCACTAGATCCATCGTTTCCTCAAGTTCCCTCGTCTTCTCCTCACTGACAAGCTCTTTGTACTTACTTATGAGATAGTGGTAGACCTTGATACCCTGATCGGTCGGCACGAGTTTCTTTCTTCCGCGCGTTTCAAAGACATAGTAGCGCCTCATCAGCGTTTCGACTATCTTTGCATAAGTGGAGGGTCTGCCTATCTTCCTCTCCTTCATGAGGGAGATTATGTCGCCCTGACTGTAGAGAGAAACCTGGGGAGCCTTCCATTTCTTGGTCTCAACCACTTTGAGCTTTGCTCCTTTTTCGAGCTTCGGGAGTTGCCTGAAGGGTGGCGAGCGGAGCTTCGTCCAGCCGTCATCTATTATCTCGACGTAGCCCTCAAGCTCTGCCTTTCCAACGTCCGCGTCTATGACTGCCCTCTCCATGAGGAGCTTCGCAGCCTTCATCTGGCTCGTCATAAACTTCCTGAATATCATGTCATAGAGCCTGTAGTGGTTCCTAGTGAGGTTCTTGGGGAGCTGGATAACACCATCGCGGATGAGCTGCATTAAGCGGCCGGTGTCTATCGGCCTAGTCGGTCTTATGGCCTCATGTGTTCCCTCCTCACCCCAAGACCTCGGCTTGAAGTACTCTCCACCAACTTCCTGGGTTATGTACTCCTTTGCTATCTCTATTCCGGTGTTGCTGACGTGGGTTGAGTCCGTGCGGTGGTAGCTCGTCAATCCTGCCTCAAATAGGTCCTGCGCCAATCTCATGGTTTCGGGTGCAGAAAGCTTCAGGAAGGTCGAGGCGTCCTTCAGCATGGTGTCGGTGGTGTAAGGTGGGGAGGGATTGAACTCCTTCTCTTCGAGATGGACATCCTCAACGGTTACGTATTTGGGAGGCTCAACGTTCTTCCCATCCTTACCTATCTCAACGGCGAACTGAAGGCCATTCTCCAGCGTTAACCCCAGGAAATAGGTTTCGCTCTCGCTGAACTCCTTGTATCGCTCTATTATCCAACCCAGGACAGGGGTCTGAACCCTCCCGGCTGAGAGGTTGCGGTTCTCGAAGACACGCTGAAGTTCCTGACTCAGCTCGAAGCCTATCCATCTGTCCTCTATCCTCCTCACAATCTGGGCGTTTACCCTACCTTCGTTGACGTCCCGTGCCTCCTGGATGGCGCGCATTATGGCTGGCCTAGTTACCTCGTGGAACTCTATGCGCTTGATGTTGGGCGTGTAAGGACTGAGGACATTCCTAATGTCCCAGGCTATCTTTTCCCCTTCGGTATCAGGATCGGTGGCAATGAGTATCTCGTCCACCTCTTGCGCTAACTCGCGCATCGCCTTAACGTTCTCGAGGGCATCGCGCACATTGGTTGAACCACAGCGCGGGCAGACACCCTTGTTCTCCCAGTCAATGAACTGATATCCGCAGTCACGGCAACGCTTTATGGTGTCGTAGACCGGGATGAAATTCATAATACCGTCCCTCTCGTCGATCAGGACGCCGTGGTAACCCTCGTTCGTCACAAGGTCGAACATATGCCCGCCGCTGGCTAAAATCGTCAGCATCATATTGCCTATACTGACCTCGTAGGCGACCAGATCGCCTATCCTTGTCTTGCTCGGCTGACCGAAGAAGCTGGCTATGGTTCTGGCCTTGTTGGGACTCTCGACTATCATGAGGGCGGACTTGACTAGATCTTTCACCTTGGCGCTTATCTTGCCTTCCATCACCAGGCGAACCTTTTCCCTGTCCTCATCTATCTGTCTAAGAACATCATCGAGGTCCAGCTCCTCAAAGGGGGCCATCTGAAACTCTGTGAAGCGCCAGCGCATCTGCCTCACTAAGCCGTTGAAAACCTTCTCGTTGTCAACTATGAGGACGCTGAGACTCTTTGTTATTCCACCCGCGAAAAGCCTGCTGGTCCTTCCGGTAGCCTGGATGTAGGTTCTAACGTCTGGAATCTCGATGTACCACTTGCCACCATCTTCAGTTAGGCTCACGAAGGGATCTTCAGCGAGCTTCCTCAGAACTTCCTCATCGCAAAGGGCCTTCCTGAGGAACCCCACCAGCTCGCGGAAAATGTCAAGGACGTGGTTGTGGAACTCGTCCTCTATGGGAAGGCCCTCAGCCAAAGCCTCCTCTATTTTCATCAGTTCGAACTGGGGGATGTTTCTTATGAGTCTCCTCAAGCGGGCGTGGAGCTTTTCAGCGGTTTTCCTATCCTCATCACTCAGGAAGTCCATTATCTCACTTAACAACCCCAGGGAGCGGTATATGGTGGGCCTTTCAAGGTCTATGCTAAAGCGGAACTTTGGTACGCCGGTGAAGACCGCGTAGCGTATGAGGTGGGGTAAATCGAGACCTCTAACAAGGGAGCCGTAGTAGGTGGCGGAACCCACGAGGTAGTCAGCTTCACCGTTCTCAAACCTCTCGATGGCTTTCCTGTTCTTTGAGCTGACAAGTTCGACCCTAAAGCCGCGCTCGCGGAGGTAGTTGACGAGCTCTTCCGCATAGCCGAGACCTTGGTCGGTTGGTGTGAAGATTATCCCGCCCCTGCCGAGCATCGTGAGAAGCTCTTCCACGTGCTCCTCTACCTTCTTAGTGGGTTTAATGTAGCTGTCGACGACGTTCCTGAGCGCGCTCCTTCCAGAACCGACCTCAAAACCGAGCAACTCGCGGTAAAGTTTTATCCTGTCACCCCTCGCGCTTCCGGTTGCGGAGGCGATTATCATGATGCCTATGTTGTTCTTCGATTTGAATTCCTCAATCTCGCGCTGGAGCTTTGATATCTCCGCGTTAAGCTCCTTCAGCCTCTCTTCCCTGTCCTGGGCGCGGCCGTTGAGATACTTTGACATCTGCCTCTTTAGCTTGATTATCCCCCAAGCCTTTTGGATGACCTCATCGTTGAAGCCGAGCAGGTAGAGGGAGCGGTCTATATTCTTGCTCGCCTTGAGGAAAGCGTCAACGTCATCCACAAAGATGAAGTCGAAATGCCTACCCTTGAGAACCTCGTCGAACTTCCTCGCCATCCACTGGGCGCTGGTAACGAGGATATCGTAGTCCTCACCGGTTATCTTGGCCAGCATCTCCTCCTTCTCCTTCTTCCGGAGGTTGCCATGGTAGTAGGCGAGGTTTATCTCAGCGCCGGCCCTCTCAGATATGGCCTGGATTTTCCTCACAGTTTGAACAACGAGGGGGGTTGTGGGAACGACTATGTAGCTCTTCTTTCCTTTTGTGGCGTGCCAGACGGCCATAAATGCCCCGAAGGTGCTCTTGCCCATTCCAGTCGGGGCTATGATGGAGAAGCTCCTCCCCTTGAGAAGTCTCTTCACCCACGTCTTCTGGGCGCTCCAGAAGGTAAAGCCTGTGGCCTTTTCGAAGAAGGCCTCGACATCGCGGAGGTTCTTCTCCAGGGAGTAGACTCTCTCCCACTCCCTAAGCGTGCCCCTAACCTGCAGGGCGTTTTTAACAGCTGTGACGAGTTCAAAATAGGAATCGGCGTGAACGGGAGTATCAATGCACTCATCGCAGGGGTTCTTACTCACAAGCCTCTCGTCGGAGATCCTCCTAGAACAGTTCGGGCACATCTCCCTGTATATCGCCTTCATCTTCTCACCCTCTAATTCCTATTCTCGCGAGGAGAGACTTTATAAGACTTTTTAGAGGGACGCCTCAAGTTCCCTCAGTTCATCTTCTAGCTTTAGGGAAAGCTTGTAGTCCTTAAAGATGTGTTCGTACTCCCCCGCGACCTCCTCAAGGACGTGGAGCGCTTCTTTCCTTCCCGTCAGCGCCACGAGCTTCAAAGCCCTCCGGAAGAGCCTCGCGACCTCGCTCCCGCTCTCGTCGGTGGTTAAGGCGAAGCGGAGCTCCTTCAGCGTAACATCGAGGGCCAAGTCTGGAACCTCACTCAGGAACTCCATCGCGGTTGCCTCTGGAAAGAGTTCAGCTTGCTCCTCAAAGGTCTCGAAGTAGAAACCGTTCTCATAGGCCTTCATAACTGCCGCAACGTGCTTGCAGTCCCCACCAAGGGGGCAGGTGCAGCGGTTCTCGCCGGTTTTCAGGTCAAGCTCGACGTAGTAGGGGTAAGTGCCGAGAATCTTGGAGAAAAGCCTGTCTCCGTGCTTGATCACCCAGAGAACCCTGCCGGATTTGTAGTAGCGCTCACCCTTTCTGAGGGTCTTCCCATCCATGGCCATCGATGTGGCTTTTTCAGACCCTCTTTAAGCCTTTCGATTCTGCGAAAGCGTTTTATCCACCGACGAGTAAAACCTACGGTGGTGGCGATGGACGTGTTTGAACTCGCAAGGAGATACCACGATGAGCTTGACATCAAGGAGCCGAGCATGGCAGCAATGGCGGCCGAGTTCTTCGGCGACCTTGGTCTTAAAATGGCGGAGTTCCTCAATGGAGAGGGCTACACAGTCATAGGCACGAAGTTCATTGACTACGACAAGAGCCTCGTCTTGGACATAACAAAAGGAGAAAAGAGGTTTGAGATAACTCTCAGGAAGAGCTAATACCCACCCCATAGTCGAAGACTATTTCCTTCTTTTCCCCGGGCTCGAGCGTTATCTTAAACTCCACGTAGTTCGCCGTCTCGTCCGTCGGCTGAATGCTTGAGGTCATTACTTTTCCCCATTTGTGGTGTCTGACAAGGACAGTCTTCGTCTCGTTGCCGAAGTTCTGAAGGGTTATCCTCACCTTGTAGTAGGAGTAGCCCTCTCCACTCCTCTGCTCGAGTATCGTGGTGGTTCCTTTAAGGTCGTAGTCCCTGCCGATGCCTATCCTAACAGTGTCGCCCTTGGGTGTGTGCTCTATGGAGTTCTCGCCAATCAGGAGGCTTCCATCATCGGTTTCGCGGTAGATCTCAACGGTTCCCGCGGGGAGAACCCTGTCGGTCTTGAATGATATTGACTCGTAGACCGGCCTCTCGCCGTTCCCGGCCCAGCTCTCGTAGAGGTACTCGCGCTGGTATGGGGCTTCGATGGTCACGTAGGGGTACATCATGGTGCTCGAGGGATTGAGGTCGGCGATTCCGAGCCTGTACAGGTAGAACGCCTCGACCTTCTGCGGCTCGCCGATCTGGAAGGTCCCTGAAGAGGCCGCTTTGGCGTAGAGAACGCGCGGCTGCGGAAGGGCCTGGTTGAGGTGGACGTCGCCGGCTATGAGGAGAACCTTTGCGTCCTTGAACTCCTGAGCCGTCGGGTTGTTGAGCACGACGTAACCGTAGAGCTTGGCATCTTTCCCGATGTAGAGCTTGTACCTGCTCTCCCAGCTCATGTTCGCCACCCTGTAGGTCACGCTGACGTTGTACTTTCCGGCCTTGTCCGCCTGGAGAACCGCGTAAACCCTTGCCTTTCCGTCGAGATTCTTGGCCTTGAAGTATGAAACCTCGGCAGGGTTTATCAGGTAGTAGCCGTCGCCCTCGACCGCTATCTTCCTGTTTTTGAAGCCGAGAAACCTGCCCTTGATGACGTCACCGCTCCTCAGCTTTATCTCCACCTCACTGCCAATGTTCGCCGAGTAAACGTCGCCGTTAGAACCCCTGCTGAAAACGCCGAGAACCTGAACCCCGCCATTGAGGGGCCTTATCGTGACCTCAGCGATGTTCAGTCCGGCCAGCTCATTGAGGGGAACCTCATTCAGGCCAGCCTTAAGTTCGAACTCCCTCGTCTCCTCTATCACGCCGATTTTGGCTGAGTTATAGAGGACAACTGTCGTATCGCTCGCGGTGGCCTTCTCACCCTGAAACAAAAAGACCGACAGGATAATCAGCAGAACCACACCGGCCCCGGCAATAAGCTTCTTCTTTATGGATATCACCCGTAACTACTTGATCGAGGGAGTATTTATAACCCGGGCATCGCTTCAACCGGATTCAAAGCGAAGGGGTTGGCAAATGGAAACCCTTTTAACTGTGTCGGCGAAGTGGAGAGTGTCAGGCTGATGAGGTGATTGGTATGGACAGGATTGAAAAGGCTAAGGCAGTCATCGAAAAGGCGAAGGCCGAGAACAGGCCACTCGTCGAGCCGGAGGCAAAGGAGATACTCAAGCTCTACGGCGTCCCGGTTCCGGACTTCAAGGTCGCCACCAACGAGGAGGAGGCCGTTCAGTTCGCCAGGGAGATCGGCTACCCTGTTGTCATGAAGATCGTTTCCCCGCAGATCATCCACAAGAGCGACGCCGGCGGTGTCAAGGTCAACATCAAGAGCGACGAAGAGGCCAAGCAGGCCTTTAGGACCATCATGGAGAACGCCAAGAACTACAAGCCCGATGCAGACCTCTGGGGCGTTATCATCTACAAGATGCTCCCGCTAGGCAAGGAGGTTATTGTCGGCATGATCCGCGACCCGCAGTTCGGCCCAGCCATCATGTTTGGTCTAGGCGGCATCTTCGTCGAGATACTCAAGGACGTCAGCTTCCGCGTCGCCCCGATAAGCAAGGACGAGGCCCTTGATATGATAAAGGAGATCAAGGCCTACCCGATCCTGGCTGGAGCGCGCGGTGAGAAGCCCGTTGACATCGAGGCCCTTGCCGACATAATTGTTAAGATCGGCGATCTTGCCCTCGAGCTTCCTGAGATCAAAGAACTCGACATCAACCCCATCTTCGCCTACGAGGACTCAGCCATAGCCGTCGACGCGAGGATGCTTCTCTGAGGGCTTCTGCCCCCGTCCTTACTTTTTTCTCCCGAAAGCCTTGCCCTTTAGGGCGGGGATGCAGTAAAACGCCCAAAAGCCCTCAAAAAGGAAAGCAAACCATTTAAAGCCTAAGAACAATACCATACTTTGGAATGAAGCGAGCAGTAACGATAAAACTCCAACCAAGCAAAGAACAAGAAAAAGTCCTCTTCGAGTTAGCCGACATTGGGGTTAAAGTCTGGAACCGAGTAAACTACCTCCGCAGGCAGGAATTCTTTGAGGGTAAACCAGTTGACTTCAATAAAACCGAAAAGATTGTTTACGAGGAATTCAAAGGAGAAATGGGTTCTGCCACAGTCCAGCAAATTTGTAGGAAGAACGCCGAAAGCTGGCGGAGCTTCTTCTCACTCTTAAGGAGTAAGCGGAACGGAGAACTGCCCGAGTGGCTCAAACCGAAACCACCAAACTATCTCAGAAAAGACGGGAAGAGAAAACCCTTAATCATCCTCAGGAACGACCAGTACAAGATTGAAGGCAACAAGGTACTCCTCAAGGGGCTTGGAAAGTTCAAACGTCTCGAAGTCCCGTTCAAGGGCAGAATGCACCTCAAAGGCAAACAAGGACGGTTAGAAATAATCTACGACCCAATCAAGAGGAAATGGTATGCTCACGTTAGCTTCACGGTGGAAGAGAAACTAATTGAGGACAAGTGGGTTGAAGTTCCAAGACAACCGTTGAGCAACCTCTCTGCTGGAATTGATTTAGGAGTGAACAATTTAATGGCCGTCTATGTCGAGAATGGAGAAAAAGTTTTCTCGTGAACGGAAGACCACTCAAGAGCATTGCCTTCTACTGGCGGAAGAAGATTGCTGACTATCAGTCAAAGCTCTTCATCAGAAGGCCAAACTCCAAGCGAGGCACTACATCAACACTGCCGTGAGGCAGACCGTCGAGAGGCTTTATCACCTCGGAGTTTCAAGGATCGTGGTCGGTTATCCTAAAGGCATCAGTAGAAACTCTGATAAGGGGACGAGGCAAAACTTCCTTCTTTCT
>Ga0256829_1000865_pt1 | contig 26998 bp, 31 predicted proteins | sample 131447metaG_FD_185979 | JGI IMG/M metagenome (GOLD analysis project Ga0256829, IMG submission 185979) | Hydrothermal vent microbial communities from Lau Basin, Pacific Ocean - 131-447 | ecosystem: Environmental > Aquatic > Marine > Hydrothermal vents | place: Pacific Ocean: Lau Basin | collected... | reverse complement strand
CTGGTCGTGAGACTGCAACTAAAGCTGTTGGTGCTATTGAAGGTATTCGTGTTACATTTATGAAAGATGTTACTCCATTACCACACAACGGTTGTCGCGCACCTAAGCGTCGTAGAGTTTAAGGAGATTACTGATGGCAAGATATAGAGGTCCAGTAGAAAAGATCGAAAGAAGATTCGGTGTAAGTCTTAACCTTAAAGGTGAGCGTCGTTTAGCAGGTAAATCTGCATTAGAAAAAAGACCTTACGGTCCTGGTCAACATGGTCAACGTCGTAAGAAAGTTTCTGAGTATGGTTTACAACTCAATGAAAAGCAAAAAGCAAAATTCATGTATGGTATTTCTGAAAAACAATTCCGTGCATTATTTGTTGAAGCAAAACGTTTAACTGGTAATACAGGTACAAACCTTGTTACTTTGATTGAACAAAGATTAGATAATGTTGTTTACAGAATGGGATTTGCATCTACTCGTAGATTTGCTCGTCAGCTTGTAACACATGGTCACATCCTTGTTGATGGTAAAAAACTTGATATTCCTTCTTACCGTGTAAAACCGGGTCAAAAATTAGAGATTAAAGAAGCAAGTAAAACAAATGCACAAATCGTTCGTGCAATTGAACTTACAAATCAAACTGGTCTTGCTCCATGGGTAGACATCGATGCTGAAAAAGTATTTGGTATTTTTACTCGTTTACCTGAGCGTGATGAAGTTGTTATTCCAGTTGAAGAACGTTTAATCGTTGAGCTTTACTCTAAATAATAGTTAATTAAAAAGGCGTTTAAGATATGAAAAAGATTAAAACAACTCCTCTCGCTCCCCAAGAGTTTGAGGTAGAACAGATTAGTGATAATGAAGCTAACATTATGGCATTTCCATTTGAAACTGGATATGCAATTTCTTTGGCTCATCCACTTCGCCGTTTTCTATTAAGTAGCTCCGTTGGCTATGCACCTATTGCTATTAAGATAGAGGGTGCAAAACACGAATTTGATTCTGTTCGTGGTATGATTGAAGATATTTCAGATTTTATTTTAAATCTTAAAGAAATTCGTTTTAAATTGAACAATGATTCTACAGAAGAAGAGATAAATTATACTTTTGCTGGTCCATGTACTATTACAGGAGCAGACCTTGCGAGCGAGGAAGTAGAAGTAGTGAGTCCAGATGCACCACTTGCAACACTCAATGAAGACTCTACATTAAACTTTAGCATCCAAATTGCTAAAGGTATTGGCTATGTAGCGAGTGAAGATACTTACGAAGAGTTAGCAGAGGGTTATATTGCCTTAGATGCTTTCTTTACACCAGTAAGAAGTGCAACATACAAGATTGAAAATGTACTTGTAGAAGACAACCCTAACTTTGAAAGAGTTGTTATGAACATCAAAACTGATGGTCAGATTTCCCCAGTAGATGCATTTAGAAATTCTTTAGAAGTTATGTATGCACAACTTGCTGTATTTAACTCTGAGATTAGCATTAAAGCACCTACAACTATTGAAAGAGTTGAAGAGTCTGCTGATTTAAAACAACTTGCAACAAGCATAGATAGCTTAGGTTTAAGTGCTAGAAGTTACAACTGTTTAGATCGTTCAAACATTAAACTTATTGGTGAAATTACATTGATGAGTATAAATGATTTGAAAAATGTAAAAAATCTTGGAAAAAAATCATACGATGAAATCGTTGAAAAAGTAGAAGAATTTGGTTATGGCGTTGGCGCTGATTTAGCTGATGATGTCGTTGCTGCACTAAAAAAGAAAATAGAAGCCGTTCAGGCTCAATAAGAGGATAAAGATATGAGACACCGTCATGGATATCGTAAACTAAGTCGTACAAGTGCACACCGTGCTGCACTTCTAAAGAATCTTAGTATTGCGTTAATAGAACATGGTAAAATCGAAACTACTGCTATCAAAGCAAAAGAGTTACGTTCATACGTAGAAAAACTTATCACAACTGCTGGTAAAAATGATGCTAATTCACATAGAGCAGTATTTGCTGCACTTCAAAGTAAAGAAGCGACAAAAACTTTAGTGAATGAAATTGCACCAAAGTATGTTGATCGTGCTGGTGGTTACACTAGAATTACAAGAACAAGAATCCGTCGTGGTGATGCTACGACTATGGCATTCATTGAATTAGTTTAGATACTAGTTCTATCAAACAAAGAGGTTTTACCTCTGCGTTTACCCTTTTATAATTTCCCAATTCTAAAATACTTTAACAACAGGATTTACTATCATGAGTAATTTCGCATTTGGAACTTACCGCATAACCGACCAAAACCCACAACACATTCAAGCTCTCCGTGAAGCCATCGAGTCTGGTATCACTATGATTGACACATCGAGTAACTATATGGATGGTGCAGCAGAGAGAGCGATAGCTATAGCAATGCGAGAATTTAGTGAGGAAAAACAAGCTGAAATAGAGATTGTCAGTAAATATGGCTATATCCAAGGCTCCAATATGCTTGCACATCAAGAGAACCCTTTTGAAGAGGTTGTTGAGTTTAGTGAACACTGTTTTCACTCTATTGCTCCTAGCTTTATGCAAGAGCAACTTACACAATCGCTACAACGTCTTCAAAGAGAAAAGATAGCCTGTTATCTCATCCACAATCCTGAGTATTATCTTTTAGATGCTCTCAATAAAAATGCAGATAAAGACTCTACACTCGATGCCATGTATGCACGCCTTTATGAGGCTTTTGTAGGACTTGAGAGAGAGGTGCAAAAAGGGAGAATAGGCTCGTATGGGATTAGTTCTAACAGCTTTGCAAAGTCTCCTAACGACCCAGAATTTTTACCTTACGAAGACCTTATTACCTTAGCAGATAAAGCGAGTGAAGCAGTAGGCACGGATACGCATAGTTTTACAACATTGCAACTTCCTATAAATATTTTAGAGCAAGAGGGTTTAAAGTGTGCAGATTGGGCAAAAAGCAATGGTTTGAGAGTGCTTGCAAACCGTCCACTTAATGCACAAAAGAATGGAAAGATGTATAGACTCGCTGAGTATGATGAGAGTGTATCTTACTACCAGTACTTAAATGAAATGTTAGATGTTTGTGATAATGAGACACTCAAACCTCTTTATAATCTTTTTGAAGAACTTGATGTTAATCGGCATAAATTTGGTTGGATTGGTGATTTTGATACTTTCTTATATGCACAAATTTTACCACACATCCGAAAAATATTAGAAAATTTGGATGAAGAGAGTTTAGAGGCATTTTTGAGTTTAATGGATCTCTTTTTTGCAGAGTATAGAAAAATGGTAGCCTATGAATGTGCGCAAAATACAAAACGCTCACTTGCAGAAACCTTTGAAAACTGTGAAGGAACACTTCAAGAGTGTGCGATTGGCTTTTTAGAATCGAAAAAAAGTGTTGATTATATACTCGTTGGGATGAGAAAACCTTCGTATGTAGATGAAATACTTGCATTAAAGTAATTTTATAGTTAAAATATTTAGGACATGTTAAGCTAATTTGTTCTATTTTACATCTACAAAAAATGAGATACAAATAAAGGAAAAAAATGATTCCGTTTTCAGATGAAGAGTTATTAGAGCCAGTACGTGCTGTAATAACAAAAGTACAACCTTCTTTAGCCCTTGATGGGGGAGATATAGAATTTTTGACAGTAAAAAATTCTACAGTATATGTGCAACTTAAAGGGGCATGTGTTGGTTGTGGAAGTAGTGGCACGACTTTGAAGTATGGTGTTGAACGCCAACTTAGAATGGATATTCACCCCGAACTCTGTGTTGTCAATGTGCCTTTTGGTATGGAAAACGATTTAGACAATCTATAATATAACGAGCATTATGAGTACACTGAGCAAATATAAAATACTATCACAAGCAAAAGAGAGTTTTTCAAAAGAAGAGTATAAAGCTGCCCTTGAAAAATTTGCTATGGTATTACAAAATTATCCAAATTCTAAAGAAGCTTATAATGGTGTTATACTCTCTGAGATGGCGATGAGTGGTGAAGGGGGTGCTGAAGCACTCTTTGACTACTACGAAATCCTCAAAGATGAAGATAAAGAGTCTGCTGACACCATTATGGAAGAGGTCTTAAAAAACTTAAATGGTTCACTCGATAAACTGAGCGAAGTTTTTGCTGAACCTTTACGAGAAAGAATTGAGCTTGAAGATGGAATCTTGTACCAAGATTTTAAAGCCATTTTAGACGAGGGTGCAGATTTTAAAGAGACTTTTGAAAATATTATGTTTTCTACACGAGTGATTATTACAGAAAAAGAGGACTTTATAGACTTCTTAGAGCGATTAATAGAGCATGATTTTGCACAAATGGCACTCTCTTACTTAGAAAATGCACTCAGCGTTTACCCAAGCGACAAGTTGCTTCATAAGCTTCTTAAAAAAATCTCACAAGGCAAAATGATTGAAAATTGAGCTACCAGAACAGTCCTACAAATATGTCACAGAAAACTCTTTAAAGTGTGATAGTGAAACAGCATTTGTCCTCACTACACAAAATGCCAAGTATTTAGAAAATGCAAAAGAAAACCATGCACACTCTATTATAAAGATAGAAGATATTGCAGAACTTTTTGGTGTCAATAAGATTAAAATTGTCGGTATTACAGGAACAAATGGAAAAACGACAACAGCAAGTGCAATGTACTCATTTTTACTTGATTTGGGTTACAAATGTGCTATGCAAGGTACACGTGGGCTTTTTATGAATGACACAGTGGCAGAGGGAAAAACACTCACAACCCCTTCAGTCCTCAACACTTATAAGCATATTTATCAAGCAGTAAGTGCAGGATGTGAATACTTTATCATGGAAGTAAGCTCCCATGCTATCGTACAAAAAAGAATCGAAGGGCTTTCTTTTGCTTTAAAAATCTTGACAAATATCACCCAAGACCATTTAGATTATCATAAAACACTTGGTGAATATACGACGGTAAAAAACTCTTTTTTCCAAGATGAGGGAAAAAAGCTTATCAATCGTGATGAAGATAAGGCTGCATTTAATTTTAAAAATGCTTATACTTATAGTATAGAAAATCCGTCCACTTATCGCTTGATGGCATACTCTTTAAATGATGGGAGTAGTGGTATTATCCAACATTTTCAAGAGATAGTTCCCTTTACGGCTTCTACACATGGCTTTTTTAATCTCTATAATCTTATGGCTGCCATAGCGGGAGTACATTTGATAACAGAAAATTCTCTTGAAGAGATAGCTGATGTTGTTGATAATTTTGCAGGGGTTAGTGGAAGAATGGAACAAGTATGCCAGCTTCCAAATGTCATTGTTGATTTTGCACATACTCCAGATGGGATGCAACAGGTCTTAAATGCTTTAAAAGAGAAAGAACTGCTCGTAGTCTTTGGTGCTGGTGGTGATAGAGATGTGAGTAAACGCCCACTTATGGGAAGAGTTGCTGCCTCACTTGCGAAAAAAGTTTATATAACAAGTGATAATCCACGCCATGAGGACCCGCAAAAAATTGCAGAAGATATTCTCTCCGGTATCGAAGATAGAAGTAATGTAAGCGTTGAACTCAACCGTAAAAAAGCGATAGAACTTGCACTTGATGCCCAAGAAGATGAAGAGGTTGTTGTCATCCTTGGTAAAGGCGATGAAAGTTTTCAGGTAATTTATGATGAAAAATTTCCTTTTGATGACAGAGAAATAGTGAGAGAACTTTTAAACTTAGAACGAGAATAATCTTAAATAAAGTAACTTATCTTTTCATCTTAGAATATTTCCATAGAATTTTGCTATAATTTCACAAAAAATTTAAGGAAACTTCTTATGGGAATCCCTCAACCGGCATTTTATATATTTAAATGTGAGCAATCTGCTCCTCCTGGTATGCCAAAACCATCTTGTGTGACAAAAGATACGCAAGACTTATTTCAACACTTAGCACAAACTCTTATGAAAGAGGGAATTATGGGAACGGTACAACCAATCCGTACAGGATGTATGAATCGTTGCCAAATGGGTCCTGTAATGCTAGTGGAACCAGGACATACAATGTATGCAGGTTTGACAAAAGAGAAAATCGACCGTATTGTTTCTGAGCATATTGTTGGTGGTAATGTTGTAGAAGAATTTCTCATCCCCGAAGAGATGTGGGATGCTCCAATTTCACCAGCTGATATGAAAAAACAGATGGGAATGTAAGGCAAAGTTATGATTATTGAAATGTTGTACAGTAAAATTCACCGTGCTACTGTTACAGATGCTAACTTAAATTATGTTGGTTCTATAACCATAGATGAAGAGCTTTTAGAAGCTTCAAAAATGCGAGTTGGACAAAAAGTTGAGATTTTAAATATCAATAATGGTGAAAGATTTTCGACATACATTATTTTAGGTGAACGTGGTAAACGTGACATCTGTTTAAATGGTGCAGCCGCTCGAAAAGTGCATAAAGGCGATAAAGTAATCATAGTTGCTTACGCAACTTACGATGAAAAAGAGCTAGAAACTTATAAACCAAAAGTTGTTCTTCTTGATGATAACAATGACATTGACCATATACTGGACGAAATCTAATGTTTGGCAATATGGGTGATATGGGAAAAATGCTCGAAGGTATGCAAGAAAATGCTAACAAACTCAAAGAGGACTTAGCAAGTAAAACTTTTAGTGTTAAAACTGGCGGTGGTCTTGTAGAATTGAGTGTTAATGGAAATGGTGAAGTGGTTGACTTGAGTATTCAAGACGAAGCACTCAGTGATAAAACAACTTTAGAAATTATGATTATTGGTGCGATTAATGATGCCAATAAAATGGTACAACAAAACCAACAAAGCAGTGCAATGAATATGCTTGGTGGTATGGGGAATCCTTTTGGTGGAGCAAAGTAGGTGCTTCACCTCTTTGTAGCCCTTAGTTTTCTTTTTATCAATCTTTATGCTTGCAATGGTGGCTACACTGTTTGCAAACGTAAGATACATGACTCTCATGCACTCACTTCTTCCCAAACAAATATCCCTATAACAAAACACAAACGCTTAGTTTTTTCCCGCACAAAACCAAAAGCAAAAATCTTAAAATACGACCCTTTCCTCTCGCTTTATTTAGTTGAAGATACAAAAGGTTTTCGCTACCCTTTTGTTCTTTATAAACGTTCTGCTAAGGGGCTTGCGAGTATCAATACAAAAAGCATACAAGAGAGTCGTATAAAAGAGCATCAAATCGGCTTAAACCAATTTGGAAAAATGTATGCTAATGTATCTACCCCTAGTCTTATTTTAACAAGTTGTTGTGCTTTAGAGGGGATAGGTACACCGCAGGGGGTCATTGAAAAACCTTATCTACAACATTTTTTACACCATAAAAAAGTTGTGTATGCCGATATTGGGATTCGTGTGAAAAATGCACACAGAAAAGTAAGGGTACGAGCGATAAACCCATTTATGGCTGGCAACAATTTTCAAGTCAATGATGAAATTTTGCGTTTTGATAAGAGGCGTGTTCAAAATGCAAGTCAGTTGATGCAGTGGATACTTTTTAGTAAAGTGGGTTCTGTGCATCAGGTGAAGATTAGACGCAAGGGCAAGTTACTTACTCTAAAAGTAAAGAGTAAAAAGAGAAAAGGTGGTGGCTACCTGAGTGATACTTTTTTAGAGTTTTTAGGACTCTCTTTTGATAAAAATTTGCATATAATCAAGATAGAAGCAAAAGCAAAAAAATACGGACTTCACCTTGGTGATAGACTCATAGAAGTTAATGAAAAGAAGATAAGTACCGAAGAAGAGATTGTTCAAAGTATCTCAAAAAGTAAAGAAGCATCAGAACTTCTCTTTGAGAGAAACCATTTTCAGTTTTTTGTGAAGGTGCATTAAAATTCTTATGTTATAATTATATATGAGTAAAAAAGATAAAATAAAAGAAGATATATCCATTTTAAGAGATGAGTATAAAAATTATTTTATTGTTATCATGACAATTCTTACGGGAAGTTTCACTACTTTTTACCAAGTAATGATGGGGGATGCACCATTCTTTGTTTTGTTTGTTGGTACAAGTGGTGTTGTATTGGCCACTTTTGTAACTCTTTTGTTTAAAAAAAAGAGATTGAAAATTGATGAAAAATTAGCACAATTAGAGGAAATAGAGTAATGGAAATTTTAGGATTTATTGGTATGTTATCTTCTTTAGCTATTGTTGGATATGTTGCATATATTATGTCCAAATCACATACACTCAGTTCATAAATTATGAAAAACTTCGAGCAATTCTTACGAGATAATTTACCAACTTCACAAAGCATTCATCCGACCTATGAAAAGGCTTTGCAAAATATGCTTTTAGCAGGTGGAAAACGGTTTCGTCCTGCACTTTTACTTGGTGTTGTGAAGGCATATAACCCACTCCTACTTGAGGGTGCAAGGTATGCTGCATTTGCTATAGAACTACTCCATACTTACTCACTTATCCATGATGATTTACCTGCAATGGATGATTCACCTCTACGACGAGGTAAACCAACACTGCATGTCATTTTTGATGAAGTGACAGCTATTTTAGTAGGTGATGCCCTCAACACTTACTCTTTTGAAGTTCTTGCAAATGCTCCTTTTTCAGATACAACACGAGTAAAACTCATCAAAGAGTTAGCAAGTAATGGTGGCTTAAATGGCATGGTACTTGGGCAAGCGATAGATTGTTATTTTGAAAATCAACCCTTACAAGTTGAAGACATTAAACTTTTACATACCAACAAAACTGCAAAGCTAATAGCAGCTTCATTGAAGATGGGAGCTATCATCGTTGGTCGTGAGGATGTAGGTGAAAAACTGTATGATTTTGGGATTAAACTGGGGCTTCTGTTTCAGATTCAAGATGACATTTTAGATGTCACTCAAAGTAGTGAAGAGGCAGGAAAATTAACTAACAATGATGAAGACAAAAATAGTTTTGTGACTATTTTGGGGCTTGAGGCTTCGGTGAAAGAAGCCGATGCTTTGGCAGAAGAACTTACAAATGCAATGAATAGTTTTGATAGTAATCTAAAAACAGAACTCGCAGAACTTTTAAACAAATATATAAACAGACATAAAAACTAAAACAGGACAATAAATATGGCAAATAAAATGCGTCAAAATATGGCAGATAGTATACGATTTTTAGCAGCGGACATGGTTCAAGCTGCCAACTCTGGTCACCCTGGTGCGCCGATGGGACTTGCAGACATTGCAGTAGTGTTGAGCGAACACCTCAATCACAATCCTAAAAACCCTTCATGGCTGAACCGTGATAGACTTGTTTTCTCAGGAGGACATGGGACAGGACTTATCTACTCTTTGTACTATCTTTGGGGCTATGGATTAGAGCTTGAAGACTTAAAAAACTTTCGCCAACTTGATTCTAAAACACCTGGACATCCTGAGTTTGGACATACGGCTGGTATTGAGATAACGACAGGACCATTAGGGCAGGGTATCGCAAATGCAGTTGGTTTCTCAATGGCTAGTAAGTTCATGGGTGCGCAAGTAAACTCAGATACAGCAGATTTGATTGACCATAATGTTTACTGTTTATGTGGTGATGGTGATCTAGAAGAGGGTATCTCTTATGAAGCTTGCTCTATCGCAGGACACAACAAACTCGATAATTTAATACTTATTTATGATTCAAACCGTATTACGATTGAAGGTTCAACAGATTTGAGTATTTCTGAAGATATTCACAAACGTTTTGAGTCACAAAACTGGGATGTTTTAGAGTGTGATGGACATAATTTTGATGAGATTGACACCGCACTTACACAAGCAAAAGCAAATACAAAACCGACGATTATTATTGCAAATACCATTATCGCAAAAGGTGCTGGCAAGCTTGAAGGTTCACACCATGCCCATGGCGCACCTCTTGGGGATGAAGTTATTGCACAAGCAAAAAAAGATGCAGGGTTTGACCCTGAAAAATCTTTTCATGTTGATGAAGATGTATTTGCTCGTTTTCGTTGCGCAATAGAAGAGGGTGACTTACTCGAGCGTGAGTGGATTCATAGACAAAAAACATTGCCACTTATGGAACAAAATGAAGTCTTAAATGCACTTGAAAATCCTGATTTTTCTCGCATAGAGTACCCAACATTTGAAAAAGCAGATGCAACAAGAAATACCAATGGAAAAATCTTAAATGCTATTGCAAAAGCAGTTCCAAGCTTTTTAGGTGGAAGCGCTGACTTGAGTCCTTCAAATAAAACTTTCTTAAATGATATGGGAGTCTATCCTAAGGGACGTAATATATACTTTGGTATCCGTGAGCATGCGATGGCTTCTATCGCAAATGCAATGGCTCTGTATGGTCCACTTAAACCTTTTACGTCAACTTTCTTTGTCTTTTCTGATTATCTTAAACCTGCAGTTCGTATTGCGGCATTGACAGGTATACAACAGTTTTTTGTTTGGACACATGATAGTATCGGTGTCGGTGAAGATGGTCCAACTCACCAACCTATCGAACATCTTTCACAATTCCGTGCCTTACCAAACTTCTATGTTTGGCGCCCAGCAGATGGTGAAGAAAATGTTATGGCATGGAAAACTGCCCTAGAGATGCACACTTCTCCATCAGCATTTGTCTGTTCCCGTCAAAATTTAGCAAAACTTCCAACTGCGGTGAAGGGTGATGCAAGTCATGGAGCTTACCTACTTTCAGAAGATGCAAACGCAACTGTTACTTTAATGGCAAGTGGTTCAGAAGTAGAATTGGCACTCAAAGTAAAAGAGGCAATGAATGCAAAAGGAACACAAGTGAATGTTGTTTCTGTCCCTTGTTTCGACCTCTTAATAGAGCAAGAGAAAGCATACATTGATAGCATTATCAACCCGAGTACAAAAACGGTAGCGATTGAAGCTGCTCGTGGACTTGAATGGTATAGATTTGCAGAGGATGTGATTGGTATGGATACATTTGGTGCTTCTGCTCCTGCTGGACAACTTTTTGAGAAGTTTGGTTTTGGTGTAGAGACTATTGTTGAGAGACTTTCATAGTTTCATAATTTTGAAAAGGGGATAATGATGATAAAAACAGGACTTGTACTTTTTTTCATACTGCTCTTGAGTAGTTCCCTGAGTGCTAAAGAAAATTTTAGTGAGATGAGTACACAAGAACTTATTGCGATTATGGGTTATGTGAAATCGGCGGAAGTTGCACAGTTTTCTCAAGAACTCAAAAGTAGAATACCCTCTATGAGTAGTGGTGAAAAAGCAAAATACGAAAAAAATCTTCACAAGCAAAAGTAGCATAGAGTGCGAGCAAAAATACTCTTGCTTGAGGATGATGTCACACTCAACGAAACGATAAGCGAATTTTTACAAGAGCAAGACTTTGAGGTCGTGAGTGTGTACGATGGGAATGAAGCTTCAGAGATTATCTACGAAAAAGGCTTTGACCTTTTTTTACTCGATGGCAATGTCCCCCATCTCAATGGTTTTGAACTTCTCAAACAAAAACGCAAAGAGGGTGTTACTACCCCCGCTATTTACATCACTTCTCTTAACTCCATGGATGCACTTGAAGATGGCTATGAGAGTGGTTGTGATGACTACATCAGAAAACCTTTTGCCTTAAAAGAGCTGCTTTTTCGTATGCAGAGTATCCTCAAACGCAACTTCTTTCATGAATCTAATGCAAAGATAGCAATCACAAAAAACATTCATTATGATACCGAGTCTAATCTTCTCTTTGTGGATGGAAATGAGCAGAGTTTAAGTACTAAAGAGGCACTTTTGTTGAAGTTGTTTTTACAACACAGAGATGAAGTCCTTACACATGAAGTCATCTATAACACACTTTGGGAGTATGAAGAAACACCGAGTGAGAGTGCTTTGCGAACTTACATCAAAAACTTGAGAAAAATCCTTTCAAAGGAGATGATTGTTAGTATCAAAAAGCTTGGATACAGATTTAGCACGAAGTGAGAAACAGACACTTTATCGCATAGCTACCCTCTATCTTTTACTCAGTATCGTTATTATTTTTGGTTTCTCATTTATGTACTATAATGCTCAAAAAGAGTTGATGCTTCAAGAGAAAAAAGCTACCTTGCAACGCGATACGAAAGAGTTACTTTTAGGACTCAAACATCTCCATATCAATTTTGACAAAACACAAGTTTATCCAAGAAGTAAAGCGTATGAAAGTGCTATCTTTGATAGTGATAAAAAACAAATCTTTGCAACGACACCCACACAACTCCAGCTTGATAAGATTTTGTATCTGCAAGATGGGATGATTACTCTTGAAAGTATCCCTGAATCCTACTATCTGGGTGCAAAATATGTCATCGTGAAAATCAAAGATGATGGCTTATGGTACAAGAAAACCAAAAAAGAGTTACTTCTTTTCAACCTTCTTGCCTTGAGTGTGATGTTTGTAATAGGGTATATTTTGTTGCGTTTGTTTTTAAAACCTATGCGCGATGCAATGCATCTTTTAGATAGATTTATCAAAGATACAACCCATGAGCTGAACACTCCTGTAAGTACGATAGTGACAAACATCGAGATGATAGATAAAGAAAAACTTGATGCACAGACTTTAAAAAAGATAAATCGCATCGATGTTGGGGCAAAAACTATCTCCAATATTTATCAAGATTTAACCTATCTTACTTTAGGTAATAAGATTGTAACCAATGATGAACTACTTGATGTCGGGCATTTACTCCAAGAGCGAGTGGACTATTTTACCTCGCTTGCGGGGGCAAAAAAAGTTTCTCTTGATTTAGAGATTATCAAAGATGGAGACCTTTTCATAGATAGGGCAAAACTGAGTAAACTTGTCGATAATCTCCTCTCTAATGCTATCAAGTACAATAAAATGCACGGCTATGTACATGTGATTTTAGAAGAAAATGAGATAGTGGTAGCTGATGGGGGCATAGGAATCGCCAAAGAAAATATCAAAAAAATGCAAGAGCGTTATGCCCGTTTTAGTCATGTGAGTGGTGGCTTTGGTTTGGGACTTAACATCGTTTCAAGTATTGCACAAGAGTATAAGCTTAGTATAGAGATAGACTCTAAAGAGTTTGAATGGACAAAAGTGAGTGTCAAATGGTAAAAAGTTTTCTTTTAGTGTTTCTACTCAGTAGTTTAAATGCAGGGGTGTATGAAACAAATTGTGTCCAATGTCACGGGAAACTCCCTGTAAGTATAGATAAGTACTTTTACAGGTATCTTCTCAAGTACAGTAGTGAACGCGAGGTAAAAAAAGCAATGTTGCATTATCTGCAAAAGCCCTCACAAAAGCAAAGTGTAATGGGTGAAGCTTTCATCAGCCGTTTTGGGGTGAAGCACAAAAGTCAGCTTTCAAATACAGCACTCAAAAAAGCCCTCAATGTGTACTGGAACAACTATAAGGTTTTTGGCAAACTCAAATAGACTTCACAATGACTCCACAATTAGTTGTTACACTACGACTATCAAACAACAAAAAGGAGTTTCAAATGAAAACTACAAATATCAGTTCAATACTCAAAGGTTTCGTTTTAGTGGGAACACTTTTAACAACAAATTCTGCAATGGCAAATGCTGATTTGTTTAAAAAATGTGCAGGATGTCATGGTGTACATGCCCAAAAACACGCAATGGGAAAATCAAAAATAATTGCTAATTTAGGTGAAGAAGGGGTAAAAAAAGCACTCCATGGTTACAAAGATGGAACATACGGTGGTGCTATGAAAGGAATCATGAGAGGACAAGTTGCTAGACTCTCTGATGAAGATATAGATAGCCTTGCAAAGTATATAGCGACACTTAAATAGATTCTTCTTTGGGTAACCATTTTTGCAAAATAGCAGTAAATTTCTTAGCATCGATTGGTTTGGCTAAGTAGTCACTCATACCCGCAAGGTGGCATTTCTCTTGGTCGCCTTGCATGGCATTTGCAGTGAGGGCTAAGATAGGTAACTCTTTGTTATTTTCACCCGCATTTCCAGCACGTATATTTTTCGTGGTCTCGTAGCCATCCATTTGTGGCATTTGACAATCCATCAAGATAAGGTCATACTGTTTTTTATGAGCATTTAAAATTTCAAGTGCTTCAACACCATTGTTCGCAAAATCGCACTCTAATTCTAAGTTATCAAGTAAACCATCGATAACTAACTGGTTTGTTTTGTTATCTTCAACAAGTAAAATATTGACCTCTTTTGAGAGAGTTCCGAGGTACTCATGGGTTATGAGTGGGCTTGCTTGCTCTTTTGCTTTTCCATTTTCTACTAGGACATTAAGGGCATTAAAAAGGTCACTCGCTGTTGTTGGTTTTGCAAAAAAGGCATCAAAGCCCATCTTTGCAAATGCAGCTGCATCGCTACGAAAGCCAAGGGATGTCATCATAACCATTTTCATACTATCGTAGTTGCTATTTGCACGGAGTTTTTTACCGAGTTGCGCTCCATCCATCTGAGGCATTTGCATATCTAAAAAAGCGATGTCGAAAGGTGGTGTATGTGAGTTTGTAAGTGCTTTTGCACACATATCAAGTGCTTCGTGTGCATCTTTTGCACAAAAGACTTCCAACTCCCAAAGTTTGAGTTGTCCAGAGAGTACTTTTCTGTTGATTTCATTATCGTCTACGATGAGGACTCTTTTATTTTTTATGGAGACAGCAGGCATACGGAGTGTTTTTTTCTCACTGAGTTCCACTCCTATGTCAAAGCTAAATGTACTTCCTTGCCCTATAACACTGGTAACCTTGACACTTCCATCCATCAATGCACAGAGTTTTTTCACAATAGCGAGACCGAGACCTGTACCACCATACTTTCTTGTGGTAGAAGCATCTACTTGAGAAAAGGAGTCAAAGAGAGAGGCTATCTTATCTTCGGGGATTCCTATGCCTGTATCTTGTACACTTACTTTGAGCCTTGCATGATTCTCTTTGAGAACATCAAGAGCAACTGTGATGAGGATAGTTCCCTCTGAAGTAAATTTGATAGCATTGCCCACAAGATTTGTCACTATCTGGCGAATACGTCCGGGGTCAGCAAGTATAATCTCTTGTTTCATATCGTGCATATCTAAGATAAGTTCAACCCCTTTTTCTTCTGCTTTAAAGACAAGGGCTTTGGCTAAATCTCCAAACTCATTACGCAGATTAAAAGCGATGGGTTCTATCTCCATTTTTCCTGCTTCAACTTTTGAGAAATCTAAAATATCATTGATGAGAGTAAGGAGGGCATGAGCAGAACTCTTCGCCACATGGAGATGATTTTTCTGGCTTGGTGTGAGTTGAGAATTTTGCAAAAGTTCAATCATCCCGATAACACCGTTCATCGGTGTTCTTATCTCATGTGACATACTTGCTAAAAATTCTGATTTTGCTCGTGTACTCTCTTGTGCTTTTTGTGTTGCTTTTTTAAGGGCTGTTTCATTTTTTTCAATGGCTTGCATCATCGTGTTTAAAGCAGAACTAAGCTCACCAATCTCGTTGTTATCGATTTTTGTGAGTACAATACCCCGTTCACCTTGTGTAAATCTATAGCTTACTTGTACAAGTTTTTTTAGTGGTTTGACAAGATTTGAAGAGATGAAAAATGCAATAGCAATGACTAGAAAAAGTGCAATAGCAGAAAATCTGATACTTCTTTCTAGTATATTATCAAGATTTTGAAGAAGAATCTTTTTATCTATCTCCGTGAGGAGTACCCATTTGACTCCTAAAAATTCTACATCATCATGGACACCAAGGACAGTTTTTGCAAAGGGTCCCTTATAAAAAAAGATTTTTTCTTGCATAGATTTTTCAAATTTTCCTTCTATATGCTCTTTATGCCAAAGCACAAACTGTTTTGTTTGAATTTTTGTTTGGAGTGTTTTATGATTTGCATCTATATCACTCCGTAAAAGTCCATCACTGCCAACAAAGTAGTGTGTATAGTGATTTGTTGTATTTTTTTGAAAAATCTTAAATAAAGCATCGAGTTTTATTTGTAGTGCGAGAACCCCTATGACATTGCCGTTTGCATTGCTTACAGGTGCGGTTATAAAACTTGTTGTACGATTGTGTAGAGGTGCGAATTTTTCTAAATCACTATAGTAGATTTTTTTATCTTTAAGTGTTCGTGTAAAGATTTTTGAGAATTTTGTTTGAGCAAAAAGAGGTGAATGAAGATTTGCACCAAGCATACTGTTTTGTTTGACAGAGTAAAGAATATTACCTTGCTTATCCAAAAGAAAAATATCATCAATATAATTATACATATGAAACATATTGTTGATGTCATGACCATTGTCTATATCTATAAAAAATTTATAATCTGTTTTGAGAAATGCTGGAAGTGTTTGATGTGAATCTGCAAATGCATCATTGAGTGTTTCGAGTAAACGTATTGTTGTGTCATTTTCTGCAAGGTATTGTATGTCTTTTTCTCTGTAAGAGAACCAGCTTTTTACAAAGTTTGCTGTACTTTCTGAAGAGTAAAGTATGTTTTCTTTTACAGATTTTACAAGACTCTTACTCGCCGCATTATAGTTGAGAGTAGTAAAAATAACAATGGTCAGAAATGAAACTAAAAGGAACCACAAAAGAAGGGATATGCGGATGCTACCTTTGTACTCTCGAGCCATTGTTTTTCCTTGATTGATATAATGCTAAATTATACTCTCTAAAAACTTAAACTTTTATCTAAATCGTTCTTCTTTCGGTGCATCTTTAGGAACTAAACCATACTTTGCTAAATCTACTAAAATATCCTTACGTTTATCCTTGAGAAGTTTTACCATTACAGGGTTTCTGTCCATTTTATAGGTTTCTGTTTTGATAACATTCCCTTTATGGTCAAAGTACTTTTTGAGTCCAACTTTGTAGTTGTTTTTGTAAAAAACTTCTGCACTTTTATAGCCTTCAAAATCCCAGTCTGTCATAACCCCTTCTCTTCGTCCCATCACATAGTTCACCTGACTTCCAAGTACTCCATTGTTATAGTAAATCTTTTGGATGCCATCTTTTTGACCATCTACATAATGAACAACTATCTTTTTTTGCCCATTTGTATGGTAGGAAGTGTAGAGACCATTCTCTTTTCCATCGGTGAAGTTTACTTTAGATTTGATACTTCCATCATCTTTATACCAGTAGGTCATTCCATTGCGCACACAGTTTTGGTAGCGAGATTCTTGTGCATGGTCTTTAATAGTGTATGCCGCTGGATGTGTACATGGGACACTTGCCCAGATAAGAGATGTTGTGAGTGTTAAAAGTAAGAGTTTTTTCATTCATTTTCCTTTTTTAAAATTATAGGGTATCTTTCTGATGTTGTGCTTAGAGGTATGGCACTATTTTCATGCCAAGAAAAATAATGCCTAAAAACAGAAGCGAGGAGATAAAGACTAAACTTGTTGTGAGTTTTGGTTTGCAGTCGTAGAGTGAGGCAAGGTTTACATTGGCTACAGCGAGAGGCATCAAAAGTTCTATAAAAATTATTCCTTTGACCATACTTTGTAATGGGGTGTTCATTAACACAAAAAATGCTGTGAGTGGTAGGAAGATAAATTTAAACACAAGTACCCATACAACGAGTGTTTTGTTAATCGTTTTGATTTGTGTGCCATGGAGATAGATACCAAATAAAAAAAGTTGCATTGTCATCGAAGCATAGGCACCCATCATGAGCATATTGAGAATACTTTTATGTATAGCTATGTGATTGATACTTAAAAACAGTGCAAGCATTGCAGCCCAAAGGATAGGGAGTTTGAGAATGTTTTGTAGAGAGGTTTTTGTATCGAAACTCCCACGAGAGTAGTAAAATACTCCAAGGGTATAAACGACAAAAACATTCACAAGATTGATGATGGTCGTGTAGGGAATGGAGCTTTCACCAAAGATGGCGATATTGAGTGGAATCCCAAGGTTTCCCGTGTTTCCTATGATAGCTGCAACAGTGGCAATAGAGTACTCTTTTTTGTTCTCAAACAAAAACTTCGCACCCAATGCAGCGATAACAACAACAAACCCAACAATCACAAAGTAAAGACTCGGTGCATAAAAGAGTGTGATGTCAATGGGGTAAAGTAGTAAGCCCCAAAAGGTAAGAAAAACTTGTAAAAAATAGACATTGATAAGTGTAATCGTCTTATCATCAATCTTCTCTTTGAAACTCTTTTTTGCTACATACCCCATAACAATAAAAATATATACACTTAAAATACTCAAAATAATTGAATTCATAACAGTATTATAATATAATCTCTTTATGCAAACAGTTGAAAATATAAATAATGTAATAAAAGAAAATTTAGCGGTAATGGTTTACTTCTCTGCACCTACTTGTAATGTCTGTCATTCACTTAAACCAAAGCTGATGGAAGCCATAGAAACTAACTTTAAAGAGTTTCACATAGAGAGTGTGGATGTATCTGTAGAACAAGAAGTTTCGGCTCACTTTGGTGTTTTTGCCATTCCTACTGTCCTTATCTTTTTAGATGGAAGAGAATTTTTACGTAAATCACGCCATATGAGTGTGGATGAAGTTGTACAGGCGATACAAAGACCTTATGAAATAATGGTCTCTTAAATCAAGGAAGTAGTATGAAATTTTTGCAAATCGAAGTCAATAACCAAAACTATCTTATCAATACAGATCAAGTTCTTGAACTGATACACTATGAAGAGCCGATGCCAACAGCGTATTACTCAGAGTATATTGAAGGTATTATAAGCCATAAAGAGAAGGTTATTCCTATCTTTTCTATTAGAAAACTTTTAGATTTCGCTTCTTATAAAGAGGAACAGCTTTCGTTTATGGAAAAAGTAGAAGGACAGCATATTGCGTGGGTAAAAGAGTTTGAAATTGCCTTAGAGACAGGAAAAAAGTTTACGAAAACACTTGATTCTCATGAATGTGACCTTGGTGTTTGGATAGACCAAACACTCGCTTGTTTGCGTTGTAATAATCATGGTTTTGTCAATATAATGCGCGAAGAGCTTATAGAGTGTCATGATGCATTGCACAACAACGGAAAGAAATTTTTAGAGGATGTACAACAAGAAGATATTAATGCACATATAAAAGAGATTCACAAAAATGCGAACAATACCATCAAAGGCTTGAAAAGTTTAGAAGTAAACATAGATAAACTGATTTCTGCATTTGAGCAAATAGTACTTATGAATATTGATGGAAAAGAGATAGGCATTATTGTCGATAGAATTGACAAAACCCATGACCTTGATGAAAAAGAGTTCTTTATCTCAAGAAATAATATGTCCAAAACAAGTAAATATCTCCAATTTATAGATTATTATGACATCGAGGGAACTTTAATGTTCTCGATGAAATTTACTGAGGATTTTAAAAGCTTACTGCATGAAAGCAATGAGTGAAGCCGTTACGGCAACATTTAAAGATTCTACCCCTCTTTGCATAGGAATAGCAAGCGATGTGTTACAACAGTTTGCTACGGCCTCGCTGACTCCTTCACTCTCATTGCCTAAAACAAAGATACTTTTCGAAGATTGTTCAAGATTGTAAATGTCATTTTTAGCATGAGAAGAGAGCTTGTAGATGTTAGCATCTTTTAAGTTTGCGAGAGTCTCTTCAAGAGTATCACAAAAATAGAGTGGTATTTTAAAAAGTGTTCCTGCACTTGCTTTAACAACAAGCGGAGAGATTTTAGCACTATTTTTTTTCGGGAGTATAATACCATCAACATTTCCAGCAGCACAAGAACGGATAATCATCCCTAAATTTTGCGGATTTTGAATCCCATCAAGAGCTATGAGTTTGTACTTTTTTTGAGTGAATAGAACAGTTGCATTTTGATAACTCTGTGCAATGATGTCAATAGCCACTCCTTGGTCTTGTTTAGCATTTTTACTAATGCGAGCAAGAGCTGCTTTTTTATGGTAAAAAACTTCTATATTGCGTTGCTTTGCAAGGGAAAGGATAGTTTTAATAGCCCCATCTTCTTTGTTAGAATCTGCCATATGAATTTTATGAATAGCAATCGTTTCATCTTGTAAAATCTCTACTAAAACATTACGTCCGTAAAGGGTAATAACTTTATCAAAGAATGCTTTTTTATCTTTATATGTTTGTGAGTCTTGCACTATTTTTCTCCTATCTTAAAAGCATATTTTACCCTTTAAATCTTATTTTTAGTAAATTTTAGATAAAATATCTCAATTATGCTAATAAGTGGAGTGATGAATGGAAAATTATGGTGCGAGTAATATTAAAGTCCTTAAAGGACTAGAAGCTGTTAGAAAACGCCCGGGAATGTATATTGGCGATACTGGACATCGTGGGTTACATCATCTTGTTTATGAGGTTATAGATAACTCTATCGATGAGGCTATGGCGGGACACTGTGACACCATTACTGTAACGCTTACGAAAAAAGGAACCTGTAAGGTTTCTGATAATGGTCGTGGTATTCCAACAGATATGCACCCAACAGAAGGGATGAGTGCTGCGACAGTTGTTTTAACGGTCCTTCATGCTGGTGGTAAGTTTGATAAAGATACTTATAAAGTCTCTGGAGGTCTCCATGGTGTAGGTGTTTCGGTTGTGAATGCACTCTCATCTGATTTGCACATGACGATTTACCGTGAAGGTGAAATCTTTGAACAAGATTTTAAAGAGGGGATTCCACAAGAAGTACTTGCTGTTACTGGCACAACTCGTAAAACAGGAACAACGATAGAGTTTGCTGCCGATGCTTCTATCTTCACCGAAACAGTGACTTTCGAGTATGAGTACCTTTCAAAAAGATTTAAAGAACTTGCATACCTAAATCCATTTATCACGATTAAATTTAACGACGAGCGAACAGGAACCAAAGAAACTTATCACTTTGAAGGTGGTATCGCACAGTATGTTTCAGATATGAATAAAAAAGCAACAGTTGCTGATGTTTACTCTTTTACTGGGGCAGCGGATGATATTGAGTTTGATATCGCTATTATGTACAATGATGGTTATGAAGAAAAATTGGCTTCTTTTGTAAACAATATTCGTACACCAAATGGTGGAACACATGAGGCAGGTTTCCGTGCTGCACTTACACGTGTTATCTCAAACTATAACTCTAAAAATGGAGCAGCTAAAGAGAAAGATGTGAAAATATCTGGTGATGATGTACGCGAAGGGCTTATTGCCATTGTATCTGCGCGTGTACCTGAACCACAGTTTGAAGGACAAACAAAAGGAAAACTTGGAAACACTTATGTCCGTCCACTCATCCAAAAAGCTACAGGGGATGCACTCGCAAAGTATTTTGAAGAGAACCCTATCCAAGCCAAAGCGATTGTAAGTAAAGCACTTGCAGCGGCTCGTGGACGTGAAGCTGCGAAAAAAGCAAGAGATTTAACACGCCGTAAAGATAGTATGACAGTAGGAACACTTCCTGGAAAACTAGCAGATTGTCAAAGTAAAGATGCAAGTATCTGTGAACTTTACTTAGTGGAAGGGGACTCTGCGGGTGGTTCAGCAAAAATGGGACGCGACCGTGTTTTTCAAGCGATTTTACCACTTAAAGGAAAGATTCTCAATGTTGAAAAAGCACGTTTAGAGAGAATCCTTAAGTCTGATGAAATTACAAACATGATTACAGCGATGGGTTGTGGCATCGGTGAAGAGTACAAAGAAGAGAAGTTACGTTATCATAAAATCGTCATTATGACCGATGCGGATGTGGATGGTTCACACATTCAGACACTACTCCTTACTTTCTTTTTCAGACATTTTCGTGATGTTGTGGAAAAAGGGTATCTTTACTTAGCACAACCACCACTTTATCGTTATAAAAAAGGTAAAAAAGAGATTTACTTTAAAGATGATCGTCAGATGAATGACTTTCTAATTGACAATGGTATAGAGTCTTTAGAAGGGCAAACTCTAGGGCATAATGACTTAGTGGCTTACTTTAAAATGGTGGATCACTATGCGTCAAGTCTTGAAGCACTCGACCGCCGTTATGCACTTGTATCGCTTATCCGTCATTTTGTGGAAAACCCTGATTTGATTGCTTTAGGTGCAAAAGATTTATATGTCGAGATTGAGAAGTTTTTAGTCGGTATTAACAACAATATCTTGACAAAAACGATGAATGAAGAGACCAATGAAATCCATGTTTTTGTACAAACTCAAGGTGGTATGGAAGAGTTACTCATCAATGATGAACTTTTTTCTGCACCACACTTTACCGAAGCAAACTTTGTCTATAAGAAGATTCAAGAGTGGGATTTATCTTTTGAAAATGATATTATTGCAGAGCTTGAAAACATTAAAGAGTATGCCCGTAAGGGAGCATACATTCAACGTTACAAAGGTCTCGGTGAAATGAATCCTGAGCAGCTTTGGGAAACAACGATGACACCTGAAAACCGTGTGCTTTTACAAGTGACGATTGATGATGCTGAGGTTGCTTCGGATGCATTTACACTCTTTATGGGTGATGAGGTAGAACCGAGAAGAAACTATATTGAAACACATGCAAAAGATGTAAAACACCTCGACGTATAAGATACAATGCTACTTCCTGAGACAAAAGAGCGAGCGTATAGATTTACTTTAGCCTTGAGAATGGGCTTGCCTATTTTTGGGCTTGTCCTCGCTCTTATCTCACATACCCTCATTACAAATTATAGCTCTTTAGAGACTTCCTTTTATATTGAATCTGTACTTCTTTTAGCTGTGAGTGTCTATTTTATTTTTTATTTACTTTATAAAGGTCTTGATGTCAAAATCCGTGATGATGCAAGTGGTGCATTTACTCGTGAGTATCTCCAAAGGTATCTCAAAAAGGCACTTCATACACATCAAGAGTATACATTGATACGTATTAGTGTTGAAAATATTAGCGATATCAATAGACTCTATGGTATTAAAGCAGGGGATAAAACATTAAATGAAACGGTACGCTGGATAAGTGATTATTTTGCACAAGAGAAGATAGATAAGCTCCCTATAGGGCATTTTCAAGGGGGGCATTTTATCATTGGCTTGCAAAAAAACAAGCAATACTATACAACTCTTTTGGAATTACTCTCTTTAAAAGCACACGAACTCAAAGTAGATGATATAGAGGTAAAAATTGCAATAGGGATTACTGATACAGACTACTCACATGATTTAGATTTTTTGATTGAAAAACTTTTTGAGTCTCATGAAAAAGAAGAGAGTATTGACCCGAGTCAATTAGAAGTTATGGTAATTCAAGCGATAAAAAATAAAAACTTGATGATGAGTTTTCAAGCAGTATTTGAAAATACTGCAGTTGTAATGGAGGAGTGTTTTGTTAAACTTATGAGTGAAGATGGAAGATTTATATACCCTAAAACATACATAAAAATTGTTCAAAAACTCGGTCTGCGTTTGCACTTTGATATGATGCTTTTAGAAGAGAGTGTTCAAGCCCATAAAGAACAGACAACTCCCTTAGCGCTCAACATTTCACCAACTTCTTTAAGAAATAAACGGTTTATAGAGCGGACAAAAGAAGTACTTGAGGGTGCAGCTATAAAAAATATCGTTTTTATTGTGAGTGAGCAAGAGTACTACTCCTTTACGAGTCGTTATAATGCAATCATTACAAGTTTGAAAAGTATGGGTGTTATGATTTGTATAGATAGAGTGGGGACATACCATACAAGTTTTTTGTATTTAAGAGAACTTGCTATAGATATGATAAGATATGATAGCTATTATTCTCAAGAAGGGAAAATAGAAACTAATCAAAGTATCATAGATGGCTTTAATCTGATTGCCAAAGAAAAAAAGATAAAAACTTGGATAAAAAATTTGCAAACAAAGAAGAGTGTTGATTTTGCACAAAACAGCAGTATTGATTATTTGCAAGGAAAATATTTAGCAGATTTAACAAAATAAGGAGAAAGATAAAATGAAATACGGTGAAGAAATTGTGAATGCATTTGATGTAGAGAAAGATTTAGAGATATGGCCCAATGAGCATAAACGCAACTATGTGATAAAAATGACACTCCCAGAGTTCTCGTGCCTTTGTCCACGAAGTGGTTACCCTGATTATGCGACGATATATTTGGAGTACACTCCGGATGCTTTTGTTGTTGAGTTAAAAGCTATCAAGCTCTATATCAATTCATTTAGACAAAGACATGTTTCGCATGAGAATTCTGCTAATGAAATATATGATGTGCTAGAGAGAAAACTCAAACCAAAATATATGAAGGTAATTGCAGATTTTAACCCACGAGGGAATGTGCATACTGTGATAGAGATAGATAGTTCTAAAATAACGAAGGATTAATATGTTTAGCAAGATACTGGGAAAGAAAAAAGAAGATAAAGAAGATATAACAAAAGAGTTAAGAGAAGCTATCAGTAAAGTACAAAATATGAACTTGACTGAGATGCGCTCTTATGTTAACAACAAGATATCCTCTTTTGAAGTAAGTACCTATGGTTTGTTAGCTGTTATGGAAAAACTGACACTTGAGAACAAAACAACAAAGAAATTGTATCTTGAAGAGTCCGATAGTGATGTGAAGAAAAAGAAAGCTTTTGATTTAGTTTTACTACTTGCAAAAAGTACAAAGATTAACTTGAAAGTGGTCGATATGATAGAATATTTTACGAAAGTATACGCTCCCATCATTGCAGAATTTGACAAGGAAAATAAAGAGATTTATGCTTCAAGATTTAAAGATATGCATGTACAAGCACTGGGTGCCTTGGCTGTGTTAGTAGATGACATGGATAAAGAAGATGTTTTACGGAAGTAAATAGTGTTGCACATACTTTAGTGCTTCTTCTTTTCTTGTAAATTTTCCCTTCATTTGTGCTTCGTATGAGGCTTCTAAGATATGTGAAAAGAGTTTAGAAGGTTGCAATCCTAGGGCAATCAACTCTTTTCCTTGGAGTAGATTTGGCCTTTTTTGTGTCAGGATTTGGAGTAATTTTGCTCTTTTATGGAGTGGTCTAATCTTTTCATCTTGTGTAAAGGCAGACAAAAACAAAAAATACTCCTCTAAGATGATTTTTCTTGCTACATTGTATAAATCATAATCACTCCACTCTTTTTTATTGAATACCTCTTTATGTGCAACAAGACGAAGTACTTTTTTGATGAGTTTTGTATCGTTTGTAAAATGGCTTAAAAATAGTTCGATTTGTGAAGATGAAAAGAAGTAACAAAGGACTGCAAACAGTATACTCACGTTTGTTTTGTTTGTCTCTTTCTTTACTTCTGCGAGTTTATCGAGTGCAGAGTAAATTGTCTCTTTTTGCGCTTGATTGAGTGTATTGAATGGTGTAAAAAAGTCAAAAGCTCCAAATTTTTCTAAAAGTATAAAACCTGATGATATTTTCGGTGCAAGAAAAAATAGCTTTTTTATCTCTTCAAAGATTCTCTCTTTTGGAAGTTCTTTTAAAGCTCCTTGTTTTACCATCTTTTCACAGAGAAAATGAAGCGATGGACTAATGGAAAGATTAAATCGCGCACTCATCTGTACCGCTCGTAAAATACGTAAAGGGTCTTCACCAAATGTTTTACTATCGACAGCCTGTAAAACACCTTTTTGTAAATCTTCTTGCCCTTTAAAAGGGTCTAAAAAGAGTTGTTGTGCAACATCGTAGCCGATAGCATTGATGGTAAAATCTCTTCTTCTACTTGCATCTGTAAAATTTAATGATGGGTCAATTTGTATGCTAAAACCACGATGACCATGTGTGACTTTAGAATCTGTTCGTGGAAATGAAAAATCTATTTCATACTCTGCGAGTTGGAGCTTACAGATACCAAAACTTTTGCCAACATTATTGACATTTCCAAACTCTTGTAAAAGTTTTTCTAGTTTTACATAGGAATCTATGCCATAGACTTCAATGTCGATGTCTTTAGAAGCTCGATGAAGGAAAAAATCTCTTACATATCCTCCTACTATAATGGGACGGATATTGTGTAAAAGTAGTTTTTGAAAGATAGTATCTAACTTTGGAGGATATGAAAACATTTTTGAATCATACAAGAATCTCAGTTAATAAATACTGAGTGAATAGCTTCTAAAATAGCCGCTTGCATTGTGAGAAGTTAATTTGATATAATAGAAGTAGGAGTCTTTATGAAACTAAAAAAATTACCAATCGGCATATCAACACTTAAAGAAATACTTGAAGAGAATTATATTTATGTTGATAAAACTGATATAGCACAAGCACTTATAGAAAATGGGAAGTATTATTTTCTCTCTCGTCCCCGAAGATTTGGTAAGTCTTTGTTTCTTGATACTTTAAGAACTATTTTTGATGGAGATAAAGAGGTTTTTAAAGGTTTAAGTATTTATGAGAATGGCTATTCATTTGTAAAACATCCTATCATCCGAATCTCATTTAACAGTGGTGACTTTAGTTCTAAGGAGTCTTTTCATAAAAGAGTTTTTGAGATACTTAAATTGAATCAACTACTGTTAGATATACAGTGTGATACAAAAATAACGAGTAGTGGTTGTTTTGAAGAACTCATCTATCAATCTTTCCAAAAATACAATAAAAAAGTAGTCATCCTCATAGATGAGTACGATAAACCAATCCTTGATAATATTGAGAATACAGAAGTTGCAAGAATAATGCGAGAGGAGTTAAAAAACTTTTACTCTGTTATTAAAGGGGCAGATGAGTATCTCAAGTTTGTATTTATTACGGGAGTTTCTAAGTTTTCTAAAGTATCACTTTTTAGTGGTTTAAATAATATAGATGATATAACACTTACCCCTAAATATGCAACTATTTGTGGATATACTCAAAATGATATTGAAACAGTTTTTGCTAAACATTTAAAAGGGCAAGATTTTGCAAAGATTCAAAAATGGTATAACGGTTATAAGTTTTTAGGTGAAGGGGTCTATAACCCTTTTGATATACTTCTTTTTATATCCAATGATTTTGCTTATAGAAACTATTGGTTTTCCACAGCAACACCCACTTTTCTTTTAAAAATTATTGAGAAAAATAATTACTTTCTACCCAACTTAGAAAATATTGTCAAAGATGA
>Ga0256829_1000864_pt1 | contig 27018 bp, 29 predicted proteins | sample 131447metaG_FD_185979 | JGI IMG/M metagenome (GOLD analysis project Ga0256829, IMG submission 185979) | Hydrothermal vent microbial communities from Lau Basin, Pacific Ocean - 131-447 | ecosystem: Environmental > Aquatic > Marine > Hydrothermal vents | place: Pacific Ocean: Lau Basin | collected... | reverse complement strand
GGACAGTTTACCTATTTCTTGCGATTTGGTGATGAGCAGCTAAATTTGGCGTATGGCTCGCATGGCAAGGACAGTGTTTCCCGGCATTCCGCATCACGTTACTCAGCGAGGTGTGCGTCGGATTGATGTGTTCCAGGATGAGGAAGACTATCGCATCTACCTTGATCTGATATCGGCATCATGCCGCAAAGCTGGCACTGAGGTCTGGGCTTATTGCCTGATGAGCAATCATGTTCACCTGATTCTTGTTCCCTCCACAGAGGATGGGCTCAGAGCAGCGTTATCAGAAGCGCATCGACAATACACTCGGCATATCAATTTTCGTGAAGGCTGCCGTGGTCATTTATGGCAGGAGCGATTCCATTCATTTGCGATGGATGAGAACTATCTGCTTTCTGCGGTTCGTTATGTTGAATTGAACCCGATTCATGCAGGCATGGTTACATCTGCGGCAGATTATGCATGGAGCAGCGCCAGAGCACATTTGTCGGACAATGATGACAAGACGGTAAAGGTGCAACCGATGCTTGAAAGGGTTGGGAACTGGCACGCGTATCTGGAATCCGGTCTGGATGAGTCGACAAAAGAGACATTCCGGTTGCATGGAAGAACAGGCCGTCCGCTCGGCAACGACGATTTTTTTGATAAGTTGGAGAACTTGGCAGGAAAAGTCCTGCGACCAATGAAGCCTGGCAGGAAAAAGATTGATAAATAAATAAACTGTCCCTGTTATCCCCCCCCACCCGTTATACCAACAATAAAGCGTCAGAGCGACGTTTCAGGCATTTGAAACAGCCGATATGATCATAAACCTGCAAAACAGTGTTTTAACGCTTGATTAATTGCAACGGCGGCGCTAGAAATCGCGCCCCTTTAAATGGGCCTGTCTTTTTTAAGCTGTTTGATGTGGATTGAAAGAAGACAAAGTCCCTGAAAATACGGAGCAATGACGTGAAAGCTGACATTCATCCAGAATACATCGCATCCAAGGTAACTTGTTCATGCGGCAATACATTTGAGACGCGCTCGACCAAAGGCGACATTCGTGTCGAAATCTGTTCGGCCTGCCATCCTTTTTATACCGGCAAGCAGAAGATTGTCGATACCGAAGGCCGCGTTGAACGTTTCTACAAGAAATACGGCAAGCCTGCTGCGAAAGCGGCTTAAGGCACGGAGATATTATGTACGCTGTAATTAAAACAGGCGGTAAACAGTACCGCGTTCAGGAAGGCGATATTCTGCGCGTTGAAAAACTGGATACGGAAGCCGGCAATGAAATCATTTTTGACGATGTGCTGATGGTTGGCGCAGGCGAAGGCGTGAAAGCCGGCGCTGATGCTGCATCTGCAACCGTCACAGGCACGGTGACAGCAAGTGGTCGCGGCCAGAAGATTGTCGTATTCAAGAAACGCCGTCGTAAAAACTATCGTTTGACCCAGGGTCATCGCCAGAGCTTTAGCTCTGTGCGCATCGACAGCATTAAGGAGTAGTCTCATGGCACATAAGAAAGCAGGCGGATCGAGCCGTAACGGACGCGATTCCAACTCCAAACGCCTAGGCGTGAAAAAATATGGCGGTGAAGCCGTCATTGCCGGCAACATTTTGGTACGTCAGCGCGGCACCAAAATCCGTCCGGGCGATAACGTAGGGTGTGGTCGTGACCACACCCTGTTTGCGCTGACTGACGGTAGTGTTGAATATTACAAAAGCGCAGGCCGCACGACTGTTCGCGTAACAGCCTGAGACTTGTCAGTTAGAGTTTAAAGGGGTGTGCTTGTCGCACCCCTTTTTTTATTAACGCAACATATTCAGGCAAAAGCGTCTCTCGCAAAGGCGCAAAGAACGCAAAGTTTCAGGCAAAAAATTTCCATTATTGCGAATGATAGCAAGTATGGGGTTTATTCAGCATGAGCTTCCCTCATTCATGCTTTTCTTTGCGTTCTTGGCGGCTTTGCGTGATAATGGTTTTGGATTCCAAAGGGTTCCGTGGTGTAATGCGTCATGCGTTTTATTGATGAAGTAAAAATCGAAGTTCGGGCGGGCAATGGCGGCAGTGGTTGCACATCGTTCCGGCGTGAGAAATATATTCCCAAAGGCGGCCCTGATGGTGGCGATGGCGGGCGTGGCGGTCATGTTGAGTTCGTCGCGACGGCACGCAAGAATACCTTGCAGGAGCTGTATCTGCGCAAGCGCCTGATCGCCAAAAATGGTCAGCCTGGCATGGGTTCAGACTGCCATGGCAAAAATGGTGAGGATATCATCATGGAAGTGCCCATCGGCACCATGGTGCGCGATGAAGAGGGCAATCTGCTGGCCGACCTCTCCGAAGATGGCGAATCCTATATTCTGGCGCGCGGCGGCGAAGGGGGCCTGGGCAACGCCCGCTTTGCCACCAGCACTAACCGCGCGCCGCGTTATTCGCAATCGGGTATCGAAGGTGAACAGGGCATCCGCCATCTGGAACTGAAACTGATGGCTGATGTGGGATTGGTGGGCTTGCCCAATGCCGGCAAATCGACACTACTCTCCCGAATCTCCAATGCTCGCCCAAAAATTGCCGACTATCCGTTCACCACACTAAAGCCCAAACTGGGTCAGGTGTTTATGGACGATGGCGATGGTTTTGTGGTGGCCGATATTCCCGGTCTGATTGAAGGCGCGCATGAAGGGCGCGGGTTGGGTGACCGTTTTCTGCGCCATATCGAACGCACAGCGGTATTGCTGCATCTGGTCGATGCCTGTTGCGAAGACGGTAAGGGCGTGGCTGAACAGATTGTTGAAATCGAAACCGAACTGAAAGGCTATGGCGATACGCTGTGGAATAAACCGCGTCTGTTGGTGTTGAACAAAATGGATGCCTTGCTTGATGCAGAAAAGAAGACTGCGCTGGCCGCAGCCAGCCAGACGGGCCTGGAGATATTTATGATTTCTTCGGTCAGCGGTGAAGGCGTGCAACTGTTGCTGCATAAAATTTATGACCGGGTGCTGGATGTGCGGCAGCAGGCGATTACAGAGGCAAAGCAAAGCGGCGTGCAGGCCGGGGGTACGGCGTTATGATTCATGCACGCGCTGATCTTGCCCAGGTACGCCGCCTGGTAGTGAAAATAGGCAGTTCGTTACTGGCCGATGCCGCATCCGGTATCCGTCAGGATGTCGTGGATCACCTGGCTGATGAGCTGGCGGCCCTGATCGAAGCGGGCAAGCAGGTGGTGGTGGTGACATCCGGGTCGGTGGCGCTGGGCCGAGTACGCATGGGTTGGGTGGATCGCGAATTGACCGTACATGAAAAACAGGCCGCCGCCGCGATCGGTCAGCCCAAGCTGATGCGGGCCTACGGGCAAGCCTTCGCCCGTCACGGTATGAGCGTTGCGCAGATGTTACTGACCAAGGATGATCTCAGGCATCGACGGCGCTATCTTAATGCCAGCAATACCAGTGAAACCCTGTTTTCCGCCGGTGTCGTGCCCATTGTCAACGAAAATGATACCGTGGTGGTATCCGAAATAAAGTTTGGTGATAACGATAGCCTGGGGGCGCTGGTCAGTCTGGTTGTGGATGCCGATCTGGTTGTCATGCTGACTGATGTGTCGGGACTGTTCGACCGTAACCCGACCGAACATGCTGATGCCAGGCGCATAGGGATCATACAACATCTGAATGAAGCACATTTTGCGATGGCCGGTGATGCCGGTTCCGCATTCGGAACCGGTGGCATGGGGAGTAAATTGTCAGCCGCCCGCGTAGCTACGCGCGGCGGCGTAGCAGCGGCTATTATCAGCGGCAAAGAACCGGGGGCATTAACCCGCCTGTTGGCTGGCGAGGATGAAGGCAGTCTGTTTCTCTGCGGCGTCGATCGCCAGAGTAAACGCCAGCACTGGATCACCGAGGTATTGCATGCGGCGGGGGAAATTCATGTCGATGCCGGAGCGGCCAGAGCCCTGCTGGAGCAGGGCAGTAGTCTGCTTCCGGTCGGCGTCACCGCAGTGGAGGGGGTGTTCGATAAAGGCGATTGTGTTGAAATTATCGGCCCGAATGGTGTGATTGCCAAGGGATTATGCAATTATACGGCTGAAGAGATGCGCCGGATTATGGGCCATGCCAGTAGTGATATTGAATCGATCCTCGGGTTTCATGATTTTTCATCAGTCATGCACCGCGATAATCTGGTGCTGATCTCAGATGCAAGCTGATAAATCAATATCTGTAACCGAAAAGTGGCTTGATATTTTTTCCTTTGCGACACGTTGCGCACTTTGCGGTTTAGTCCCTGACGAAAAATATCTCGTGCAAAATGTACAAGGAATAAAAATCATAAAATCAAAAGATTCTCACCACAGAGTACACAGAGAGCACAGAGAGCACAGAGGAAAAGCAGAGAAAACCAAAACATAAAGATTTTGACCTCCTCTGTGTACTCTGTGGTTCAAGATTTTCCTGTTGGGTTCCGGCTATGCTGGATTGGGGATATTCTGAGGTGAAATGTAGTGAATGGAGCAGTGGTCATGGAAACAGATGCAAAAACAGTGATGGATGTATTGGGCCGGCAGGCGAAAGATGCGGCCAAAGCCATGCGCATGGCCGATACCGGTTCAAAAAACAGGGCATTGCAATTAGCAGCGGCAGTGATTCGCCGTGAAATGAAAGAGATTCTGGCTGCCAATGCGATGGATATGCAGGCTGCCGAGGTCAGCGGTCTGGATGCCGCCTTGAAAGATCGGCTGCTGCTTAATGGCGACCGCGTTGATGCCATGGCCGAAGGGTTAGAACAGATTGCCTCCTTGCCTGATCCGGTCGGTGCCATTGATCAACTGCGTTTTCGACCTTCCGGTATTCAGGTGGGGCATATGCGCGTGCCGCTGGGCGTGATCGGTATGATTTATGAATCGCGCCCCAATGTGACTGCCGACGCCGCCGGCCTCTGCCTGAAATCCGGCAATGCGGCGATTTTGCGCGGCGGTTCCGAAGCGATTCACTCCAACCGCGTCATCACCGCCTGTTTGCGGCGGGCACTGGTCGATTCCTCTCTGCCGCAGGATGCGGTGCAACTGGTCGATTCCACCGACCGAGCGCTGGTTGGCGCGCTGATTACCAGTGACGCTTATGTTGATGTGATTATCCCGCGCGGTGGTAAATCGTTGATTGAGCGGGTGGCAGCCGAATCCCGCGTGCCGGTGATCAAACATCTAGATGGCATCTGCCACGTCTATATTGATGCCGCAGCCGATACCGACATGGCATTGAATATTGCCGTGAATGCCAAAACGCACCGTTATGGTGTCTGCAATGCGATGGAAACGCTGTTGATCCATCAGGATACAGCAGCGTTTGTGCCTGCCATTGTGCAGGCTATGCTGGATAAAGGCGTGGAAGTGCGCGGCTGCGAGCAGATCAGAGCCGCCGCTGCAGGGCTGGATGTCAGCGCCGCTACAGCAGAGGACTGGGCGACTGAATACCTCTCCCCGATTCTGTCTGTGCGTATGGTGAAGGATTTTGAACAGGCCGTGGATCATATCGCCCGATTTAGCTCCGGACACACGGAAACTATCGTCACCAACGATTATGATGCGGGTCAGCGTTTTTTGCGCGAGGTGGATTCATCTTCGGTGATGTGGAATGCCAGCACGCGCTTTGCCGATGGTTTCGAGTACGGTCTGGGCGCGGAGATCGGTATCTCCACCGACCGGTTGCATGTGCGCGGGCCGGTCGGTCTGGAAGGGCTGACGTCGCAGAAATGGATTGTACTCGGCTCCGGTCAGGTGCGTCAGTAAGGTCGTTTGGATAACGTCTGAAACTTGCCAGCTGAAGTGGCATGGATGTTACCATGCCTGCCCATGGCTCTGCGTAATCCGGCCAGTTTTTTGCGGCGCAATGTTTTATCGACAGGTACTTGCAGGGCTGCCATCACATAATATGCCGGTTTGCCATGGAAATTCGCTTTAAGCATAATGGCAGAGCGCCTCAAGCCGACATGCTTGAGTCTTCTGATGGCGGCAGATGCCTGCATATACACGCCGATGTATGCCAATAGTTGATCCGGCGGCTGCGGTTGACGCCCTGTTGCCAGATAGCCATGGCCTGTGCCGTATTGCCCCGCCCCATTTGCTGCCAGCCCAGACGTACCCATCCGGATGACAGACGGGCGGTTGTTGCACGGTGGGGGGAGGTGGCGACAGATGTTTGTTGAATATCATTTTCAAAAATTAATTCAAGGCGAATGAAGGCGATATAGGTGGGAATACTATGCGCTTGAGCGTGGCGGGGAAACAGCTTATTGGCACGCAAATTGCTTGTTTTCAGGCGGCAATGAATATGCTGCCTGTTAATCCCGATACAGCCCATGCTGTAGAGATAGCCGATCATATATGGTGGGTGGGTCACTATCTGAAAGATGACGTATTTCAGTGCCATGTGTATCTGATTGAACATGGCGATCAGTCCATCCTGTTTGATCCGGGTTCAAAATTAACATTCAGCCATACCTTACAAAAAATCGAAGAACTTATTCCCTTTTCTAGTATCCGATATTTTGTCTGTCACCATCAGGATCCCGACATCACAGCCTCCTTGCCCAGAATTGATGCAATGATCAGTCGTGACGATGCTGTTCTGGTCACCCATTGGCGGGCATGGGCATTACTAAAACATTATGACTTAAAACATCTGGCCGTCTGGAAGCATACCCGATTCGCATGATCGCCGCCCAGCATGGCTCCATCATTCCCGCTCATTTAACCCGTTTCGGAACGTTATTTATGAACGCTCGATACGCGATCTGCTTACCGGCCTGTACACCAGAAATTATATGCAGGAAATGGTTCAGCGCATGGTGTTGGCGCATGCCAGGGATAAACATGCCGGCTTTGCGCTGGTGATGGTAGATATCGACTTTTTTAAGTCTGTCAACGATACTTACGGCCATCAAACTGGGGATGCTGTGTTGAAAAGCGTCACAGGAACGCTGCTGATCGTTAGAGTGGCTGTTTTCAAGGAGCAGTGAGATAGCAGTGAATAGCCAACATGCCGGGATGGCCGGTAGCCGAATCGGTCTGTTCGGCGGTTCGTTCGATCCGCCGCATCTGGGGCATATGGCGCTGGTGCAGGCCGGGCTGGATGCTGGGCTGGAAAAAATCTATGTGATTCCGGCTCTGCCGGTGCATCGCGCCTTGTCCGGCCATGCCGATGCCCGCACCCGTTTTGACTGGTTGACGCAGATGTTTTCAGGTCAACCCCGTGTGCAGGTGGTCGATTGGGAAATCAGGCAAAAACAACCCACGCCGGCGATTGCAACGCTACGCCGTTTTATGCATATTCACCCGGATACGGTGCCTTGGTTGATGATGGGAGCAGATGCATGGGCGGGGTTGCCGACGTGGCGTGAATATCCCGCTCACCTCAGATTGTGTAATGTGGCAGTGTTCGCTCGCTGCGGATCTGCGGCTGCAACAGTATGCGGTCATGACAACTGGCGGCAACTGGACCAGAGCACCGGGCTGGGCTGTAGTTCCCCCGGTCATTGGATGTATATACAGGCGGATTTGCCGGATATTTCAGCCACCGGATTGCGCCGGGATGCGCAATCGGGCAGTTCATTGGCCGATCTGACGCCGGCGGTGATTTGCCGGAAAATAGAGCAGGCTTATAGCAGCAAAATGGAGCATATGTGACGCAAAAAACAGAGAAAAAACAGACCGAGAAACACCAAACCGAGAAAAATAAGCTATTTGAACAGATGACAGCAGCGCTGATTGAAGCGCTGGAGGATAAAAAAGCCACCGATGTGCTGGTGATTGACGTGCGTGGGCGCTGTGATTTTGCCGATCGCTTGATTCTGGCCAGCGGTCGTAGCGACCGCCAACTCAAGGCGTTGGCGCAATCGGTCGGAGAAGTGGCGCACCGTTATGGATTACCGTCCAGGGTGGAAGGCCTGGAAGCGGCGGAGTGGCTGCTGGTTGATCTGGGCGATATCATTATCCATCTGTTTTTACCGGAAGCACGGGAGAGCTTTCAACTGGAGCGGTTATGGTCAGCGCCGCACGGAGATGCTGTTTCGTCGTGAAATTGCGTCTGCTGGTGGTTGGCAAAGGTTGCAGAGAACTGGCTGAATTTGAGTCGCGCTTTATTGCCCGGCTCAAACCACTGGCCGCTTGTCAGGTGATTGAATTGCCGGAAGGACGTGGCAAGCAGGTAAATCAGCGCAGGCAGGAAGAGGCTAAACATATTCTGAAACAGGCGCAAACCGGCTTTATCCTGTTCGACGAAGGCGGAAAAATGCATGCCAGTACCGGCTGGGCCGATTATCTGCAGCGTCTGGCCGGTGATGCGCAGCAGGATTTTGTTATTGGCGGTGCGGATGGCGTATCCGATACTGTGCGTGCCAAAGCCCGCGCTTGCTGGAGCCTGTCGAAACTGACCATGCCCCATCAACTGGCGCGAGTGCTGGTGCTGGAACAGCTTTATCGCGCTATGACCATTATTCAGGGCCACCCTTACCACCGCGTATGATCGCTATGCTACGTTTCTTCTGCCTGCTGTTGATGCTGGCATGGCAGCCGCAGTTCGGTGCCGCCGCCCCGTCGCAACTGAACACAACACAGAAAATCGAACAGGTCAAACAGCAGCGGCAACATCTCTCCATGATCAAAAAACGCTTGCAAGCGCAGTTGGGTGGCATTGGCAAGGAGTTGCATGAGCTGGATGCCTCGCTGATTATCGCCCGTAAAGCCAGCCGTAATGCTTATCATAAAGTGGTGGAAACCGATCAGCGCCTGCTTAAACTCAAACGCCAGTCTGAGCATTTGCAACAGCATATCCGGGCATTAAAGCAGACTATTATGCAGCAGGCCATTACGGCCTGGCGACGCAGTTCGCATGCATCGGCGTGGATGGGGTTGCTGACCGGCGTTTCGGTCAGCGATATCCCGCATCGGCGCTTTCTGCTCAATACGGTGATGCGTTCGGAACAGCACGATCGTCAGGCGTATCGCGAATCTGTGGCCGAACTGGCAAGCGTGGCAACAGCACTGCAAACGCAGCGCCAGCAACTGGAACAACTCCGGCAGGAGAAAAAGAAAGCCACCGCCGAACTGGAAAAGCAGGCCAGGGAAAAGCGCCACATGATGGCGCGGGTTCAGCAACAGGTGCGCCTGAAAAAACGCCAGGATGCCCGCCTGGTCAGTGAAGAGCAGGCCTTAATACAGATGCTCGATGAAATGAGTGAAGATTTGCTCTCCATGGATCGCCAGCAGCATGCCGGAATCAGCATCCGTAAACGCAAAGGGCATCTGAAATGGCCTATTCGTGGCCGTATTGTGGCCGGCTATCGTTCCAGACCCAAGGCCGGCATGCCGCGTTTGCAGGGCGTGCAATTAAGGCCCCGGCGACACGCCAGTGCCGTCCATGCCATGGCGGCAGGACAGGTGCGTTATGCCGACTGGTTCGGCGGTTACGGGCTGATGACGATTATTGATTATGGTGATGGTGTGCTTGGGGTGTACGCCCATAACGATGCGTTGTACAAGCAGATGGGCGACTGGGTCGAAGAGGGTGAAACGATTGCAGATGCGGGCAGCACAGGCTGGGTGAACCGGGTGACGCTCTATTTTGAGGTCAGGGATCGCGGCAAGGCGGTGAATCCGAAACGCTGGTGTCGGCGTTAGTATGCAACAAACAAAATGGCTCAGGCAAAGCGCGTTGTTTATTTCATGCGAATCCGCTGGCAGCTTGCAGCCTTCGAAAATATGCAGGATGATGGAGTAGATTATGTCTTTGAAATTACGTCGGGTGCTGTTGGGCACGGGTGCAGCGATTGTTTTGGTCATCGGGGTGATGGTCTGGAAGCCGGGCTCAGGTTTCTGGCAAGCCGATGCGGCTACCGATTATCAGCAGTTGCAGAAATTTTCCCGCGTTATGGAAATTGTAAAGCGCGCCTATGTCGAAAATATCAGTGACGAAAAACTGATCGACGGTGCCTTGTCCGGTATGCTGTCCAGCCTGGATCCGCACTCCACCTATATGGACAAAGAGATGTATAAACAGATGACGGTTGAGACCAAGGGCGAATTTGGCGGCCTCGGTATTGAAATCGCCACGGCCGAAGGCGGCATCCGCATCGTCTCTCCGATTGAAGATACACCGGCTGACAAGGCAGGCGTCAAGGCCGGCGATTTGATCATCAAGATCGATAATGAACTGGCGCGTGACATGTCCTTGTCGGAAGGCGTCAAGAAAATGCGCGGCAAACCAGGTAGTAGCATCACGCTAACCATCTTCCGCAAGGGCGCTGATGCGCCGCTGGTTTTCAAAATTGTGCGGGCTGTCATCAAGGTGAAATCAGTCAAGAGTGACATGCTGGCGCCAGGCTATGCCTACCTGCGTATCACCCAGTTTCAGGAGCGCACGGGCAGCCTGTTGCGCAAGCAGATCAAGGCACTGAAAAAACAGGCTGGCGGCCAGTTGTCCGGCGCGGTGCTGGATCTGCGTAACAACCCCGGCGGCCTGCTCAATCAGGCTGTTGAAGTATCCGATATGTTCCTCGACAAGGGGAATATTGTCAGCACCAAATCACGAGCAGGGAAAAACCTGTCGTTTGATGCACATCACGGCGATATTCTCAATGGCTTGCCATTGATTGTGTTGATCAACCATGGCTCCGCCTCCGCCTCCGAGATTGTCAGCGGCGCCTTGCACGATCATCACCGTGCCGTACTGGTTGGCACCAAGTCATTTGGCAAGGGGTCGGTGCAATCGGTCATACCGCTGAATGATGGTACGGCTATCAAAGTGACCACGGCGCTCTATTATACGCCCAGCGGGCGTTCTATTCAGGTCACAGGTATCGAGCCGGATATTGAGGTGGAGCAAGTGCGGCAAAAACCGGAGGGTGCACCAAAAATCAAGCGCCCGCTGGTTTCCGAAAGTGATCTGAAAGGGCATCTGGCCAATGGTAACAAGCACAAGGCCGCTAAAAGGAAGCCGCAGGACAGCGGCGCCAACGCCGCCATGAAAGCACGGCTGCTGGTGGACACCCAGTTGCAACGCGCCCTGGACCTTCTCAAGGGGTTGCATGCGCTTAAAGGCTGAGCAAGGTTGGTTATTGCGACGCATTGATAGCTAAAATCGGTGGCTAAAAAAAGAGGACTGCCTTTCTGGCTGGGCTTGGTGCTGTTCATACTTCTGGCAGCTCTTCTACTGCTTGTTGTCGTGGCGCCGCAGCCTGAGAAGGTGCCACAGGCTGAACAAAACAGTCCTGCACGTATGCCTTTACCAGCCAGACAAACGAGCGTCCACAACGCTGCCAGAACAATGGCTCCGGAAAGCATGATGCAGTCAGACAAGGCGCTGCGCCAACCATCGTCTGCAGTGATTGGCGGCGGTAGTGGACTATCACTCATTCTTGATGATGTCGGATACAATATACCCTTACTGAAACGCATTCTGGCGCTGTCGGTTCCGGTTGCCGTATCGGTATTGCCGGATTCGCCTTATGCGGAGCAGGCCGCCCGACTGGCGCACCGGGCCGGTCAGGTCGTGATGCTGCATCTCCCCATGCAGCCGATTGATCCATCCCTGTCTATGAGCAATGCATTCCTGATTGAAGGTATGACGAAGGCGGCATTGCATGACACATTTTTTCATGACATAGCTCAGGTGCCGTTTGCCGAGGGCGTCAACAACCACATGGGCTCGAAACTGACGCAACTGGAGCAGCCGATGCGCCAGGTGATGCAGATATGCCAGCAGCAAGGGTTGTTTTTTGTCGATTCGAGAACCACAGCTAACAGTGTGGCGGCAAAAGTGGCGCAACGTATGGGGCTGCGCTGGGCCACACGGCAGGTTTTTCTTGATCACATCATGACACCTGAATCTATGCAACAGGCCTGGGATAAGGCACGCAGGTGCGTGCGCAAAGGGCATCGCTGTATCATCATCGCTCACCCCAGGGCTGCCAGTGTGGCGTTTTTAGAAGATCACCTGAGCAAAGAGGATGCTGCCCATATGGTTTCAATCAAGCATCTGTTGCGGCGCAGTAAGCAGCCAGCGCTGCATCTCTCATCGTTGCAAACGCCATGACGGCCCTGCGCAGATATTTGCTGGCGGGCGTTGTCGCCATGATGCCCCTGCTGGTGGTGGCGGGGCTGATCAATTGGCTCATCGATCTTTCCGACAAGGCTCTGGCCCTGCTGCCGCAGTCATATCAGCCTGAAATCCTGTTCGGCATCAATATTCCGGGCATGGGTATTCTGGTTGCGCTGATGCTAATTATTCTGGCTGGTGCGCTGACCACGCACTTTATTGGCCGTAAACTGATGCGCCTGCTCGATCGCATCATGGAAAGGATCCCGCTGGTGCGCAGCGTTTATAAGGCGACACGGCAACTGTTGGAGGCGATGTTCGGAGATAACTCCACTGCCTTCAAGGAGGTGGTGATGGTGCCCTTTCCGCACAAGGGCAGCATGGTGCTCGGCTTTGTCACCGGCGAAAGCGCTGTATTTGGTGATTCCGACGGCCCACCCAGTGTCTCCGTATTTGTGCCATCAACGCCGCTGCCGACAACCGGCTGGTTACTCTTTGTCGATGCCGCCGAACTGGTTCATCTGGATATGAGCATTGAGGAGGGTATGAAGCTGGTGTTGTCCGGCGGCGCAGTAAGCAGTCGGAAGGGAGAGGATAAGTAAGCCCGTGATGCTGCGCATTCACTATGATGATCATCTCCCCACCTATGTTCCAATTGCTTTCACTCCCACGACTTGCGTTTCCACTAATTACGCCGCTACGATGCTGCGATGCTGAAAATTCTTTCATTGTTATCCCTGTTGCTGTTGTCTGGCAGTGCATATGCAGAGCAGGCGGCGCCCTCCACGTTGGCTGAGGCCCAGGCACTGGTTGAGCAGGGCCGGGCTGTTGACGCTATTGCCATACTACAGCAGTTGGTGGATCACCATCCCGACAGCTTTCAAGCATGGTTTCTGCTTGGGGTCACAGAAGCCAGAGAGCGCCGGTTTCACGATGCGATTGAGTCGTTTAATAAAGTGATCGCCCTGCAGCCGAAACTGGCCGAACCGCATAACAATCTGGCTGTCATCTATAATGAGCTGGGCAATTTTCGCGCTGCTGTAAAAGAGCTTGAGGCATCATTAAAGTTGAAGCCTGATTACCCAACAGCGCAGGAAAATATCGGCGATCTGTATGTCAAACTGGCTGCCGACGCCTATCGCAAAGCACTGGCGCGTGATGCTCGCCCTGTCCTGCGACAACGCTATGAACGGCTGTTGCATATTCGTGATATTCATCATGACAAGAGCTTGCCGGTCAAACAGGGCGTGCAAATAGCAGCAATGAACACGGCGCTGAAGTCGGCCAGACCGCCTGCTGCTCCCCATCAGGTTCAGCAGCAGGAGCCGCCGACAGAAACGCAACAGAATGTCGCGCAAAAAAATGTCGTAAAAACAGGTGTCGCGCAAAAAGACAGTGGGAAAGAAACTGTCGTGCAACCCGCGGTTGAAAAAAAACCGGCTACAACGGCCAGGAAATCCGATAAAATAGTACACCCGCAAGGCGATGCCATCCAGTCCGCCATAGCGGCGGTGGAAGCGTGGCGTGTGGCATGGAATGGTCAGAATTTAGCGGCTTATTTTTCAGCCTATGGGGCTGAATTTGATTACGGCGCGCGGTTTAAATCACTGGCACAGTGGAGAGATTACAAACGCTGGGCGATCACAAAAAGGACATTTATCCGGGTGACACTGGAGAATATTGAGGCGAAACAACTGCCGGGGGGTGATATCAGGCTGATTTTCCTGCAACATTTCCGCTCGGAATCATACCGCAGTGATGACATTAAGCAGTTAGTGTTGCAGCAAACAGAGAATGGATGGAAGATCATACGTGAAATTTCTAAATAACATTATCAGAATTTGCTGTCTGGCACTACTCTGCCTGGCTGCCGCATCCCCTGTCGTGGCTGGCGAATGGGATCGGGTTTCGTCTGCGCTCAGGGATGGTCATTCCGACGCAGTCAAAAGCCTGTCCAGACAGGAGCGCGCCATTTTACGGGCGACGGTGGCATTGAAAACCGATCAACCGGATCAGGCATTGACCATGCTGGCCTCGGCCAGACACAGAAAAGATCCGTTGGTGGCGTTGCTGGAAGCGGAAGCGCATCGTCGTCAGGCCATTCATGCCGTGCAACAGGCCGGTGCTTACGCAGGAGATATGGGGCAGGAAAAACTGCTCGCCGCAGCCAATCTCAATGATGGACTGGGCGAGGCAAATGCACGCTTACGAGCCTTCATAGATAAACTGGATCGGGCAGTCGGTGATCCTGTCGATATTCTGCTGCCGGGTCCGAATGTGGCCGATGTGTTTATGTTTGATAAAGCCCGAAATCGCCTGTTTGTTTATCAACCAACCGGCGATGGCAGACTGAAACAGATTACCGATGAATATGTGGTGACCGGCACCGTCGTTGGTGATAAGCAGCATCGTGGTGATGGACGCACGCCACACGGCATCTATCGTTTTGTAAAAAAGCTACAGGGCAGACAGCTGGAATCACGCTACGGCCCTGTCGCCTTTCCCATCGACTACCCCAATGAATTGGACGTGCTGCACAACAAGGATGGTTCCGGCATCTGGCTGCATGGCTATCCGATGGATGTCAATCGTCGTCCACCGCAAGATACGCGCGGCTGTTTTTCGATGCCCAATGATCGCCTCATGAGGATCTCCAAATATGTGAAGCTGCACCATAGCTGGGTCATCGTTGGCGAGCATCTGCAGTTCGGACAGAAGGGTAAAAAGCAGCAACTGCTGAATTCAGTTCAGCGAGATATCGAGGCGTGGAGGCGTGACTGGATGTCGCTGAATACCGAGGCATACCTGTCTCATTACCAGCAAAACTTCCACTCGGGTAAACGCGATCTGGCTGCCTGGAAACGCTATAAACGCCGAGTCAATGCTAATAAACGCTTTGTGGATGTCCGCTTTTCCAATATGACGCTTATTCATGATCCGAATCGCTGGCCGGAGGGTGAAGTAACCGTGGCTGAGTTTGATCAGTCCTATCGCTCTAGTAATTATTCGGATCGGGGACGCAAGCGCCTCTATCTGGCCCGCAAAAACAGTGACAGTGCATGGAAAATTCTGCTGGAAGAGTCGCTGACGCCGTGAGTGGATCAGCGCGTGATCCAGCCCCGGCAGAGGCCACAGTGGAAGATCTGTCGAGTCGCCGTTTCAGGCAGATGGCGGATGAGAATCGGGAACTGAAAGCCTATGTGGCTGAAGTGATGCAGCGGCTCCGGCAGAATGAGCGGCTGTTTTCCCGTCTGTTTGAGCTGGAATCCCAGGTATTGAAATCCACCGATCCTGAAGATCTCTGCTTTACCCTGTTGCGAGCCTTGCGTTCCGGATTTGAACTGGATTTTGTCCGCTTCTGGCTCGATCGCTCCAGCTTTATCGGTGCGCATCAGCTAGACGCCCTCTCGGAACGGGATCTGGTTTGGGTGGAAGCGGGTGAAATTGTCCAGATGGGATTGCACCGCAAACACACATGGCTGATGCAACTCTCATCCGAAAACCGTTTCGACTGGTTGAGCGAGCATGATCACCACTTGGGCTCGCTGGCTCTGCTCAGACTCGGCGAGCAGGACAAACCGTTCGGCGTTCTGGGGCTGGGCTCGCTGGATCGGGATCGTTTCGCGCCGGATCAGAGCAGCGATTTCCTGCAACACCTGGCGCAAGTCGTCGGTTTAACCCTGGAACATGCGGTTGCGCGTGAGCATCTGGCTCGTCTGTCGGTGACCGACGCCGTCACCGGCAGTCATAACCGCCGTTTTCTGCAGCCGCACAGCCATCAACCCTTGTCACAATGGTTTGGAGATCAGACCCGCGTAGCCTGCCTGTATGTCGATATTGATCATTTCAAAGCATTTGTTGAGCAGAATGGAGAAGATGCCGGAAACCGGGCGCTGACCATGGTCTGCGATGCCATGCGTCTGCAAGTACGCAGTACCGATCCGTTGATTCGCATGGAAGGTGATGAGTTTGTGCTTCTGATGCCCGGCTGTTCGCCGCAAAAGGCTGATGAGATTGCCGGGCTGACCATTCATTCGGTCACTGCCGACAAAAAGCAGCATGTTCCGATTTCACTCAGCATCGGCTTGGCATGTTCATCAGCCGGACAGGACTTGGCCGTCAAGGAGCTGATCGCCCGCGCTGATCAAGCCATGTACGTCGCCAAAGCGCTGGGCGGCAACCGTTTTGAAATAGCTGAAGGTGACGCATGTTAAAACAGGCTGTGGCTGCATTTTTGCATGAACTGGCCGATGTACGTCTGGCTTCTGCGCATACGGTGGCTGCTTATCGCCGCGATCTGGAACGTTTTTCCACCCACTGCGGGGCTGAAACGCAGTTGTCCGCCATTACACGCACCCAGGTTCAGGACTGGCTCGTAGCCGGCCATGCTGCCGGGCTGGCTGCTTCAACGCTGGCGCGTCGGCTGTCGTCTGTATGTAGTTTTTTTGATGCATCGGTGCAGACTGGCCTCTGTTCGGCCAATGTTGCAGCCGGCATACGCCCGCCCAAACAGCCCAAACGATTGCCGCGCGCGCTGCCGCCGGAACAGACTGCGGCTCTGATGCAGCAGACCGATCGTAGCAGCGATATTCGCGATCTTGCCCTGCTGTCCGCAATGTACGGTTGCGGCTTGCGTGTATCCGAAGTGGTCGGACTCAATCTCGATGATGTTGACCTGCACCAGTTTGAACTGCGGGTGATCGGTAAAGGGCGCAAGCAGCGTATCGTGCCGTTGCCTGAGGGTGCGGCACAATTTTTACAAGCCTGGCTGAGCGAGCGCATTGCAGATGTGGAGGAGCAGGCTGTTTTTCTCAATAATCGCGGCAAACGGTTATCGGTGCGCAGCGTACAGCGCATGCTCAAGGCGCGCGCCCTGCAAACCGGCGCAGATATTTCAGTCACCCCGCATCGGCTGCGCCACTCCTTCGCCACCCATCTGCTAGCGGGCGGCGTCGATCTGCGTGCCATTCAGGAGTTGTTGGGTCACGCATCGCTGGCCACCACTGAACGGTACACGCATCTCGATATTGCCAAACTGACAGCGGTATACGATGAAGCGCACCCGCGCGCCAAAATTCGGTAAAACGGGTTTTTAAAATTGATTACAGGCGCATAATGGATTTGACGCGCAGGTGTAATGGCATTATGTTGCGCGCCTCAGAAATGGGGGATCGTCTAATGGTAGGACAGCGGTCTCTGACACCGTCAATCGTGGTTCGAATCCACGTCCCCCAGCCAAACATATAAAAAGGGCCCCATGCGGGCCCTTTTTATATGTTTGATCGGGGACTCAGGATGAGAGCCTCCGGTTCGACAAAATCGCAGGAGCGATTTTCATAGCGCACTTCCGTGTGCGCTACTCTTGCAGAGCGCCGGGCGTGCATTTGTGCTGTCCTGCACAAATGTGAATGTCGCTTCAGCGACGGCCCCGCAGGGGTGGAGGTCAGGACGCCCGGAATAATCCTTGTCCAACCCCTGTCCTCCAGCGGGCAGGGCAATCGAATGAATAGATTTAATTCCAGAACTGTTTGTGATGGATTCATGCATCAGGTGTTGTAGGCATTTCGTTCATTTCTTTTCCGCAAAAGAAACGAACCAAAGAAAGGCGCCCGGCAAGCTGCTGTTCCCTGCGTATTTGCTGTTCAATGGGGCGAAAAATATTTCGCATTTTCCCATTGAACAACAAATACTCCGGCGCATCTTGGATCGGGATCTTGCTTTAAAGGCAAGCTGTTTTAATGTGGAACCTCGGCCCCTTGCGGACTCTTTGTTTGTTTGGTCGGGGCTGAAGTGGAAATTATGCCGGCGGAATATAAATCCGCTCAATAGCGCTGGTCATGCGTGTGGCCGGATCGATGCTGACCAATGTAACATAGATGCTGGCGCCGCGTTCCACCGCTTCAAAACGCTGCGGCAGACGTTGCACCATTCGTTTGAGGGCGCCGTCAATTTTCATACCGATAATGGATTGATAGGAGCCGGTCATACCGATATCGGTTTGATAAGCTGTGCCGGAGGCATGAATGATCTCATCGCAGGTCGGCACATGGGTGTGGGTGCCGTAAACAAACGATGCGCGCCCGTCGAGATACCAGCCCATGCCCATTTTTTCGCTGGTCGCTTCGGCGTGCATATCGACCAGAATGGCGCTGACATCGGAGGGAATCTCCTGCATGGCTCGGTCCACTGCTGCAAATGGGCAATCCCACGAGCCCATAAACACCTGCCCGATCAGATTGATGACAGCCACTTTGTAGCCAGAGGCGGTCTCTTGCACTGTCCAGCCGCGCCCCGGCGCACAGGGAGAAAAATTCATCGGTCGCACATAACGATCATCATCTTCAATATGCTCCAGAAATGTGCGTTGATCCCAACAGTGGTTGCCATTGGTTAGCACATTGACGCCGATATCAAACATTTCATCAGCCACCTTCTCGGTAAGGCCAAACCCATGTGCCAGATTTTCGCCATTGGCAATCACAAAATCGACACTGTGCATATCAATTAACGACGGCAGATGTTCAGTCAGCGCCCGACGCCCGGCCCGGCCAAGAATATCGCCGATGACCAGAATTTTCATGTTGTCGGGCATTGAATGACCTCTTTCTCAGTGATGATGCAATCCATCGGCGCATCATGCCCTTCTGCCGGGATTTGTGCGACCTCCTGTCCGGAGAAAGCCAGGCCAATCACCTGATAAAGATACTGCCGATGCCGGCTCAACCAGAAATCAAAACAGCCTTTGCCCATGCCCAGGCGATTGCCTTGCCGGTCAAATGCCGTCAGCGGACAGAGCAGTACTGTTTTTTCTCCCTGTTCCCAGCACTGGCCGGAAGCAGGTTCCAGTATCCCGAACATGCCTTTTCTCCACCTGGTCTGCGGGGTAATCAACCGCCAATGCATCTGTTCCTGATGAGGGGTAACTGGTGCGAACAAGCGGTAGTCGGGCAGGTGAAACAGCGTGCCCGTATCCACCTCGGACGGCATGGCGCGATAAGTCAGCAGAGCACTGACCGATTCGGTCTGCTGCTGCAAATAATAACACACATGATCTATAATCTGTTCAGAACGGCGCTGACGTTCAGGTGCGCTCAACCCGGCCCGGTAGGCCAGAGCTGCTGCTCTCAAGGCTGTTTTAGTGGATGGACTGTTCATCTGATTCGATGGTTTGATTTAAAATATGGACAAAAAAGGGCGCCCCCGCGCTGGCGTAGTGGCAAATAGTTGTCGAACCCTCTAACAAGAGGTGGGCGCCGCACCTCGGCCTCAGGTATCCCGAAAAGGGGACGCGCATGGCCAAAGTAGGTAAGCTCCCATTCGACAAGTATCGGCTCAGGCAACATGCTGCCACTCGATCAACGCAGGGGCGCTTTTGCTAAACCCTCTGCTTGTGATACTACATTGTCCAGTCTGGAAATCAAGTGTTCCAGACCATCAATACTGGATTGGCCGCTTTTCAATAATTCGCCGGCCAGGTTTAGCGATACCAGCGTCAACAGTCGGTCGGAGGCGACCGACGCGCCCATGTTTCTCAGTTCGTCAATATGCGACTGCACCAGCTCTGCTGAAGCGATCACCTGTTCGGGATCCTCATCGGTGAGGATGGAAAAATTACGTCCCATCAGTGTAATTTCGACAGCATGACTCATGATGGGTCACCTTGTCCGATGATCAGTTCATCCAGTTGTTCCATGGCGTGTTCAACCCTGGCTTTAGCTTCAAGCCGTCCATTTTGCAGGTTCTCCAGCTCATTTTCCAGTTGTTTGACCTGATCGCGTCGCTTACGCAATTCACTCTCCGCAATCCGGACAACTTCCCGCATGCGATGATTGTCCGCGATCGTTTTTTCCATATTCCGGCGAATAGTGGCCAAATGTTCGGTTAAGGCATTAACCCGTTTTTCCAGCGCCTGTTGGGGATGATTCTGCATGGATGACATTGAATCACTTTCACTTGATCAATTCAAGCGAAAAAACAGCACTGCATATGTAGAGCAAGGATTCGGGCTTGCAATCAATTAGATCATCCGTGTACCATAGCTCTTTAAATATCTTATGGTGGAGGAGATTTCCATGGCTATCGATTATGCATGGCTTGAAGCGAATATATTGAAACGTAAACTGGGCGAGACGGAACGTAGTGAACTGGAGCGACTGCTGGTAGAGCGCAGTTTTACCAAAAACGAACATATCCTGACGCAAGGGCAAGCCGGAGGATCGCTATATATCCTTCGTTCAGGTTTGGCGGAAATCAGCGCCGAGTGCAATGCCCAGCAGGTGCAGATTGCTACAGCCAAGGATGGTGCCCTGTTTGGTGAGATCACCTTCCTGACCGGCGATGCAGCCACCGCGACGGTCATCGCGGTGGAAGATTGCACAGTGTACCAGCTCAAGCGGAGCGACTGCTCCGAACTGATGCAAAGTGAGCCGGAACTGGTGTACGCATTGATGGCCTATATGCTATTTCATGCGGGGAATGTCATTCGTTCCCGCAATGAAGATCATGCCACCATGCTGCAATATATGAGTTCTTCACATAAATAAGGCGTTTTTAACGCAGTCATGGCCGTGAAATGAATCCTTCGATGTCGGCTAAGGCGGGAAACCAGTCAATCAACCAGGCCGATATCATACTGAAGCTGCCAAAAAAGATGAGCGCCCCAACCAGTATCAATAGTATGCCGGAAATTTTTTCAACTATGCCGAAATGCGCTTTGAAACGCTGTGTCCAGCGTAGAAAGCTGTCTGTGACCAGCGCCGCCAACAGAAACGGAATAGCCAGCCCAAATGAGTACACTGCCAGCAACATAATGCCACGCATCATTTCAGCCTGTGCGCCAGCTACGGCCAGAATGGCTCCGAGAATCGGGCCAATGCACGGTGTCCAGCCAAATGCAAATGCGGCGCCGAGCATCAGGGCGCCAATACCGTGCCGGGCATTGATGCCGCCCGTATCAAAGCGGGCTTCCATCATCAGCAGGGGAATACGAATGATGCCGGTATAATGCAACCCGAATACGATGATAATGACGCCGGCGATTTTGCCCAGGATAGCCATGTGGGAAAGCATCCACTGACCGAGCAGTGACGCCGATGCGCCCAAGAGAATAAAAATCAGACTAAAACCGGCAATAAACCATAACGACTGCGCCAATGCATGCCTGCGTGTTGACTTAGCAAGCGCACCATCCTGTTGATGACGCAGTTCATTGACCGATACCCCGGATATATAAGACAGATAGGCCGGCACCAGCGGTAGTACGCAGGGCGACAGAAATGACAATAATCCGGCGATCAACGCCCCTGCAAATGTTACTTCAATCATATGTTCTCCGATATACTTCAGCCACGCTAACGCGCCTTGTTTGTTTTGTGTGTTTGTTCATGTATTTCGTTTCATGGTAAGGCGCGGGGCTGTTGACGCGCTGCTTGGTCTGGACGCGCATCTATATATTACGTTGACCCGGCCCGCTGGTCATCAGCGGATTTTCCGGCGGATTTCCCAGCGCCATGTACCCAATCGCCATAGGCGTCCGTAGCGCTGCATTCAGCCCAGACAATCTCCGGCAATTCATAAGGGTGATGCTGCTCTAACCAGTCGATCACACGACGACGCTGGATTGGCGTGGTCTTGATGGAGAGGTAATACTCATCGCTCTGTTCCAGCTTGCCTTTCCAGCGATAAAGGGAGACTCCTGAGCCACTGATCTGCACACAGGCGGCGATATGATCGCGCATCAGACCGGATGCAACAATCTTCGCTTCGCTTAACGAACTCACACTGGTGCGAATCAGACATATTTTTTGCATGCGGCATGGTAACCTATTGCCGAATAATCGGAAGCGCCTATTGTCCATGCCCGACTATCCTGCTAGCAATGAGTCTGGAGGGAAAATCATGACAGCAGCGATTACCACTATGTTGGAAGAGACACGTATTTTCGAGCCGCCACGGATGCCCGATGCAAACATGGCCTCGATGCATGCTTATCACGACTTGCGCCGGCAGTTCGCCGAAGATTTTGATGCGACATGGCGCGATCTTTCCAGAGCACACCTGAGCTGGCGTGAGCCTTTTACGCGCGTCCTGAATCGTGAGCAGGCACCGTTCTTCCAATGGTTTGAAGATGGTAAACTGAACCTCTCCGAAAATTGCCTGGATCGGCATATAGCAGCGGGATCAGGTGAACGCATTGCCATTATCTGGGAGGGCGAAGCGGGTGCTGTGCGCCGCATTACTTATGCTGAACTGCTGGCCGATGTATGCCGCGCTGCCAATGCCATGCGTGAACTCGGCATTGAAGCCGGCGACCGGGTGGTCATTTACATGCCGATGATCCCTGAAGCGGCTATTGCCATGCTGGCCTGTACACGCATCGGAGCCATTCATTCGGTTGTATTCGGCGCATTCTCGGCCCATGCCTTGCGCGACAGAATTCAGGATGCAGAGGCGAAGCTGGTGATTACTGCGGACGGCGGCGGGCGTCGCGGCGGCATTCATGCGCTCAAGCCCAAAGTGGATGCGGCGCTGCAGGATGGTTGTTACAGCATTCGCCATGTGTTGCTGGTGCGCCATGCAGGCAATACGGTGGAAAAGATGGATGGCCGCGATATCGACTGGCGTGATGCATTAAAAGTACAGCCCGATCATTGTGACCCGCTGCCCGTTGATTCGGAACATCCGCTGTTTATTCTCTATACATCCGGCTCCACCGGCAAACCGAAAGGGATTCTGCATACGACTGCCGGTTATTTGCTGTGGGCCAGACTGACCATGCAGTGGGTGTTCGATTTTCAGCCTGATACGGATATTTTCTGGTGTACGGCGGATGTCGGCTGGATTACCGGCCACACCTATTCGGTTTACGGGCCGCTGGCCTGCGGCGGCACGACGCTGATGTATGAAGGCGTGCCAACCTATCCCGATCCGGGCCGCTTGTGGAGAATCTGCGCCGATCACGGCGTCACAGTGTTCTATACTGCGCCGACCGCCATTCGGGCTCTGATCAAGGCCGGTGATGAATGGCCGAACAAGTATGATCTGTCGACATTGCGCGTGCTGGGCACAGTCGGGGAACCGATCAATCCGGAAGCGTGGATGTGGTATCGCGATGTGATCGGCAAAGGGCGCTGCCCGATTGTCGATACCTGGTGGCAGACTGAAACCGGCGGTCACATGATTTCACCACTGCCGTTCGCCACGCCCACCACGCCCGGCTCAGCTACTCTGCCGCTGCCCGGCATCGACGCCGCCGTCGTCGATGAACAGGGTAAACTGGTTACCGAAGGCGGCGGCTTGCTGGTGATTCGTCAGCCATGGCCATCCATGTTGCGAGGCATCTGGGGCGATGAAAAACGCTACGTCGACACCTACTGGAAAAAATTCAATAATAGCTTCTATTTTGCCGGCGACGGTGCTCGCTGCGACGAAAACGGTTATTTCTGGATCATGGGGCGCGTGGATGATGTGCTGAATGTATCCGGCCACAGGCTTGGCACTATGGAAATTGAGTCGGCGCTGGTGTCGCACGATGCGGTCGCCGAAGCAGCTGTGGTGGGTCGCCCCGATGACATCAAGGGCGAAGCGATCTGCGCTTTCGTGGTGCTCAAGGAGGCAAGTAATGAAACGCTTGCGGATGCATTGCGCGCCCATGTTTGCGAAGAGATTGGCGCCATTGCCAGGCCGGACGATATTCGTTTTGCCGATAGCCTGCCCAAAACTCGATCCGGTAAAATTATGCGCCGGCTATTGCGGGATATTGCCGCCGGACGCGATATCACCTCCGATATCTCTACGCTGGAGGATCAGACGGTGATTGATCAATTGCAACATTCTAATCAACAACACTCCGGCCAGTAGCCTGGTCAGTTATCTGGAGCTGATCTGAAAAGCAGGCACATTTTCCATCATCCGGTCGGCATCTTCCCGGCTGCTGCACGCTGGTATCTGGCTGCGATTGCGACGATTGGCCTGTTATGTATCGCCATGCAACTCTCCATTCAGGCTCATGCCCAGCAACAGGCGGACGAGCTGGTGCATGACTGGGGTAAGCAGGCTCATGTGCAGATTGGCAAGGTGCGCTACCACCTGCTGCGCAATGGGCTGATTTTACACGATATTCATATCCGGCGTGGCGATGACCGTGTGGATATCACACAAATTCTGCTGCGCGCCAATCCGAAACTGCTGACTGGCAGCGCACCCCGTATCGGCATGGTGGATATTTTCGGCCTGCATGCCGATATCACTCATGCCGGCAACGCCAGCGTCTGGAAACATGATCCTTTTCTGGGGCAAATTTGGCAGGCCGCAACCGCGTTGCACCTGCATGACGGTAATATCGCGCTATATATGCAAGGGAGGGACAGGCCGGCGCTGAAACTGCACGGATTATCATTGCAGCAGCATCTGCAATCCTCACTGCGCAGCATGACCGGCTCAGCGCGTACCGAACACGGCGAATTATTCTGGCAGTGGCAACAGCATACTGATGCATTTCGGGGTGCCCCTGCTCGACCGACAGGACTGCAATCGACGGCGACCTGGTTGACGAAAGGATCATTCAACTGGCATGGCCTGGATGCAGGGCGGTTACTCCATGCATTGCATCTGAAGGCGACGCCCGGCCATCTGGACGGCAACCTGACATGGCAAACAGTGGCGGCGGATAACGGGAGATTGCCTGCGCTGGATATCCGTGGCCGCATGCAACTCAATGTCAGTCAGGATAGCGGAACATCCAATGCGCATCATCTGCAATTTTCGGCCAGTGCCACAGATGGTCGCTGGCAGGCCGATGTGGAGGCCGTCGCCTGGCCGCTAGATCCTTGGTCGGATGTGCTGCCAAATATAGGCGCGCATCAGCTTATTTCCGCCCAACTGGATGGCAAAATGCACTGGCAGGGACAAGCCGGGCACTGGTCAGTCAGCAGCGACCAGGGCTTGTTGCAGGATGTCACCTATGCCCGCCCGGATAGCCGGGAGCAGTCGGCCTGGTACTGGAGCCGTATCCATTACAACCATGCTGTGCTCGATCTGGCCGCGCACAGACTGCAATTTTCCACTATTGATATGCGCGATTCCCGGCTGGTACTGCAGATGCAGCAGAATAATCAGAATAAGCCGACGCTTGCCGGACTACCATCAGGTTGGCGTATCAATGCCGACAAGATTGATATTGGCAACATGATGTTGGCCCTGAGCCTGCCGCAGGGCCAGTTGAGCCTGGCGGGGCTGGATGGAGTAGTGCGCTGCCCGGAGGGCAAGCCCCTGCGTTTTACATTGCAGACATCGGCACCTGCGCCCGCCTCCGGCTCAGATGCTGACACTACAGCGCCGACATGGCAGTTGCGGGGCAGGGCGGAAAAGAATATTCGGGGTGAAGCATGGGCATCAGCCCGTCTGAAGGTGACAGGCAAGCACGTCCCCGTGGCCCGCTTGCGTCCGCTACTGGCCTTGCAGGATGATGCTGACAGCCCCGTAAAACTGACAGGCGTGACCGATCTCGGTCTGACTGCCACGATCGCTGATCATACATGGCGGATACAGGGTCGCGCCAGCGTCCATGCTGCGAGGCTCGAACATGGCGGCAATATTTGGCAATCGGATCAGCTGGATATACGCTTTGGCCCTGTCGGGCCAGGTCTGGAAACGCAGCAGATCCAGCGCATTGAAAGTCAGAACTGGCAGTATATCGCCGCATTGCATCCGCTTTCCCCGCATGCGGACGAGCACGTCACCAACATGGATATCACCAGCGAGGATGCCGCCAACAAGGGCGCTGCCGGCAAGAATGCCGCTAGCGAGAATGTCATTGGTGAGAATGTTATTGGCAAGCATGCCACCAACAAAAAAGCTGCGGCGGCAGATACGGCGTGGTGGGTTGCAAGTATGCGCCGCAATCATATCGCCATCCATCATCTGTCCTTGACTGATGGCCGAATCAGTGTCGGTCAGCCTCAGTCAGTCTGGGCCAGGCGGGTGAACCTCACTGCCGATCATATCGGGGCGGAGCAGTGGACTGATCTTGACCTGCAGGGAGAAGTGGATGGCAATCCGTTCTATCTGAAAGGCCAATGGCAAGCCTTGTCGGATGCGCATCGTTTTCGGGGGGATGCCGGGCTTGACCAGGCGACGCCGTTTTTTCTGCGCAACTGGATGCACGCATCCGGCATGCCGAGTCTGATTCGGGGCCGGCTGTCTGCCAGCCTGCACATTGCCGACGCGAAACAGCCAGCCAACAGCTATCAGGGCAAGGTGAAGCTACAGTTATTGCAGGGGTTGGCGGAACCGGGTCTGTTTACTACCGATCCCATGCTGGCCCGCACCGGTTATGCAACGCCGCTGCTGTTGCAACGGCTGGGGCGCAATGCCGGCATCATTGATTTGCAATATGATTTGAATGGCAACTGGACAACAACGCCGCTAACAGCGGCGCGTCTGGGCGATAGCCTGCTCGATGCCATGCGTCAGGCTGCGCTGCATGGGCCACAGCACAAAAAAAGAGCGCTGGAAAAGCAGCCCCGGCCAGTCTCGGTAGCGGCGCGTATTCGTCTGCATGATCACGAACGCCTGTCGCAAAATGAACGCAACCGGCTGTTCAAAGTCGTCAGGCTGCTGCGCCAGCATCCGGAGATGATCATTGATCTGCGAGGCCGCTGGACAGGCGAAGCGATTTCAGAGCAGGTGTTGAAACGCATCCGTTTCACCCAGCAACTGATTGAAGACTATATTTCATATCGCCAGATTGATAAGCGGCGCATTTTCCCGCTATGGCCGACTGCTGTGGATCGGGCCGACGAGGCCGGCTCTGTTCAACTGGAAACAAGGGTGTCCGGATAACGTTCTGCGTAAGCCTGCGAACCATTCAACGCGATCTGGATGTGCGCTTCGCCTATTTGCCGTTACAGAACAGAAGGAAATACGGTGAGGATCGCTTTCTATCTA
>Ga0256829_1000863_pt1 | contig 27051 bp, 30 predicted proteins | sample 131447metaG_FD_185979 | JGI IMG/M metagenome (GOLD analysis project Ga0256829, IMG submission 185979) | Hydrothermal vent microbial communities from Lau Basin, Pacific Ocean - 131-447 | ecosystem: Environmental > Aquatic > Marine > Hydrothermal vents | place: Pacific Ocean: Lau Basin | collected... | reverse complement strand
GCTCTTTTGTGATTTTTATAACATTTTTAACTTTTTCTACAGATAGACCAACTTCCTCTGCGATTGTATCAACATCTGGCTCTTTTCCGTTTTCTTGGAGGTGTTTACGCATGATTTTATTGATACGGTTGATGGTTTCAATCATATGAATAGGAATACGGATGGTTCTAGCTTGATCAGCAATAGCACGAGAAATGGCTTGACGAATCCACCAAGTTGCGTATGTTGAAAACTTATAACCTTTTTGGTACTCAAACTTATCAACTGCCTTCATTAGACCAATATTTCCCTCTTGGATAAGGTCAAGAAAAGGAAGTCCACGGTTTGTATATCTTTTTGCGATAGAGACAACTAAACGAAGATTTGATTTTGCCATTTTTGTTTTAGATATTTCAGAGATATTTTTACCACGCTTTATTTGTTCTAAAATATCAGCAAGTTTCTCTGGTTCCATGTCAAAACTATTTTTTGATGCTTCCTTAGTCTGAACAAGTTTTTTTATCTCCATATATGTGCTTACCATAGTAGCTTCAGGAACCATATTTGAAATATCTTCTTTGTTTAGTTCTTGAATTCTTTCTACTAATACTTTGTGATTTGCTCTTAGTGTTGCATTAAAAAGTGGAAGTTTATATTCTAAGCGTTTAAGCTCTTTATCATATCCTTCATCACTTTTAAGTGCAGTTTCCATCGCTTTTACAAGTTCATTGATAAGTTTTGAAGTTGGACCAAGATCTAAAAGGCTCTCTTTTAAAACAGCTTTTTTAAATGTTACTCCTAGATAATATTGTACTGACTCTTCTGTCAATTCATTACCTATATTTTCAGCAAATTTTTCAGAAAATTTAATCCAATCTTTTTTTGCTTTTTCTAATGCTTTAAAACTTGTAGATACTTTTTCAACCCTAGTTTTATCTTTTACACCGAGTTTCTTTTGAGAAGATTTATCGCTGGACGAAGCATCATCGCTATCATTGTCGTCATCATCTTTTTCATCTTCAAAACTTTTAAAAAGCTCTTTTACTCGTCGTTCACGATTTATAAGAGGTTCTTTATAGTCTAAAATGAACTCTATAAGATAAGGAACTGAACAGATAGCATCAATGATGATACTCTCTCCACCCTCTATTTTTTTAGATATTTCTATCTCTTCTTCTTTTGTTAAAAGTGGGATTTGTCCCATTTCACGAAGATACATTCTAACAGGTGAGTCAGAGCGAGACCATTCTAAAAGTTCATGTTCTTTTAGTATGTCAAAACTATCTGTTTCATTGTTTTCGAGCATCTTTCTTTGAGCATCGCGTCTAGCTGCTGCTTCTTTATCATTCATGCGTTTAGCGTGTTCAGAAGATGTATAAATACAAGACTTATGTTTGTTTATAAGTTTAAAAATATTTTTTGCTTGTGCTGCTGTTGGTTGTTTTTCAAAAAGCTCTATAAGTGATTCATAAGTTAAACAATTTTTTGCTTTGTTTTCACTAAAAAAGGAGTCTATTGCCTTGTTGAGTTCTTTTGCTGTCATATCGGAGTATGCTCCATGAGTTAAAGTTAAATAAAGGTGGATTATACCCAAATCTTTTTAAATTATTCTTATAAATATAATAAATTGAAAAATATATAAACTGGAACACTCATTGCTAGTATTTTATAAATATATTAAGGAAATTTGATGCAAACAGGCTATTATAGTTCGGCAGCAGGTATGGTTACACAGTTTAATCGTCTCGATACTATTGCAAATAATTTAGCTAATGTTAATACAGCAGGTTTTAAAGAAGATAATTTAATTGTTGGTGACTTTATGCGTATATATAAAGAAAAGAGAGATGAGCTATCTCTTGACAACAATACAAAAGACTCAGCACAGTTTTTAAATAGAACCATGACTAGAGCACCTCAAATAGTTGATTCTTTTACTGACTACTCAGTAGGTACATTGCAAAAAACTTCAAATCCTTTGGATTTTGCACTATCGCGTGAAGGTCTATTCTTTGCAGTTAAAACACCTCAAGGAGTAAGACTTACTCGTGATGGTTCTTTTACAGCAAATGCTGAAGGAAAACTCGTTACAAAACAAGGATATGAAGTTTTATCAAATGACTACTTTAAAAATGTATCAAATGGTGGAATAAGTATCAGTCAAGAAGATAGTGCTATAAGCGTAGATAAAAATGGACAAATATCAACAAATATACCAAATACTTCACAGTTTGCTCAAGGTTCAAAATTTTTTATAGCTCAACCAGACAATATTAATCTCTTAGAAAAAGAGGGTGATAATCTTTATAAGATGAAAGGTATAGAAAAATTAACCAGTTTAGAAGAAAGTGGAGCTGTATCACAAGGCTTTATAGAAAAGAGTAATGTAAATGCAGTAAAAATGATGACACAACTTATAGAAACAAATCGTCTTGTTGGTATGTATCAAAAAGCCATGAGTACACAGATGGATGATATGAACAGAGATGCAATCGAAAAACTAGCTAAAAAAGCTTAAACAGGAGAATAAGAAAATGATGCAATCACTTTATACTGCTTCAACAGGAATGTTGGGAATGCAGACGCAGATAGATACTACAGCCAATAATATTGCCAATGTTAATACAATAGGATTTAAAAAAGGTCGTGCTGAATTTGCTGACTTGATGTATCAAGTAATGCAATATGCTGGAACATCAACAAGTGATACGACAAAAAGCCCAACAGGAATTGAAGTTGGTCTTGGTGTTCGTCCTACTGCTATCAACAAAGTATTTTCCGAGGGTTCTTTAAAACAGACTAGTAATCAACTTGATATGGCTATTACAGGGCAGGGTTTTTTTAGAATGGAACTACCAGATGGAACACAAGTTTACTCAAGAAATGGTGCATTTAAAATAGACAATAATGGTACTGTAGTTAATAGTGATGGCTATACTCTTATCCCTCAAATTGTTGTTCCTACAGATGCTACAAACATAAGTATAGGTAGTGATGGAATTGTAACTGTTGTTCAAGCTGGTCAAACACAAGCAACTCAGATAGGGCAAATAAATACTACAAGTTTTATCAATCCAGCTGGTTTACACTCTTTGGGTAACAACTTATATGTGGAGACAGACAGCTCAGGACAAGCAGTTGAAGGCACACCTGGTTTAAATGGTCTTGGAACTATAAGACAAGGGTTTGTTGAGCTTAGTAATGTTGAACTTGTTGTTGAACTAACAGATCTTATTACAGGTCAAAGAGCTTATGATTCTAACTCAAAAGTTATCACAACAAGTGATCAAATGCTTCAAACTACTAATAATCTAAAACGATAATATTTCTATGAATATTTTACACTTTTAATTTTTATTTATCAAACTGCAAATACTTTTTAGATATAATCGCAAAATTAATTAGAAAAATATTTAGGATTTTTATATGCAAAAAGCAAATATTGATGGGAAAGTTTGGACATTTGGGAAAGATATTGATACAGACTTGATAATCGCAGCACGATACTTAAACACTTCAGTTCCTGAGGAACTAGCAAAGCATGTTATGGAAGATGCTGATCCAGAATTTGTAAAGAAAATGAGTGTAGGTGATATTATTGTAGCTGGTGAAAACTTTGGTTGTGGTAGCTCTCGTGAACATGCACCGATTGCATTAAAAGCTGCAGGTGTTGCCGCTATTATCGCACCGACATTTGCAAGGATATTTTACCGTAATGCTTTTAACATGGGATTACCTATTTTTGAGCTAGAAGAGAGTGCAGAGATAAAAGAGGGTGATGAGATTAGTGTAGATATGAATGCAGGTACAATCACAAACAAAAGCAGAAGTAAAACATATAATTTTGTTCCTATTCCTGCATTTATGCAAGAACTTATTGATGCAGGTGGATTGATGAATTTTGCTAAAAATGAAGTAGAAGGAAAGTAATGAAGAACTATAAAATAACACTAATCAAAGGCGATGGAATTGGTCCAGAGATTATAGATGAAGCTGTAAAAGTTTTAGATGCTGTAGCTTCTTGCTGTGATTTTCACTTTAACTATGATGAAGCTTTGATGGGTGGATGTGCTTATGATATAACTGGCGATCCACTTCCTCAAGAGACTATAACAAAATCACTTAACTCAGATGCTGTACTTTTTGGTGCGATTGGTGGAGTTAAATGGGATAATCTTCCTAGAGAAAAACGACCTGAAAGTGGACTTTTGCGTTTTAGAAAAGAGCTTGGTGTTTATGCAAATCTTCGTCCTGCCGTTGTTTATAATGAACTTATAAATGCATCTTCTTTGAAGCCTGAGATTATCAAGGGTGTTAATATTATGGTGGTTCGTGAACTTATTGGTGGAATTTATTTTGGTGAGCCAAAGGGGCGTACAGAAGATAAAGGTTGGAACACTATGGTTTATACTCGTGATGAGATAGTCCGTATTGCTCATCATGCATTTAAAATTGCACAAAAAAGAGATAAACGAGTTTGCTCTATTGACAAAGCAAATGTTTTAGATGTGTCACAACTTTGGCGTGATACTGTGATTGAAATTTCAAAGCAATATCCAGATGTAGAATTAACACATATGTATGTTGATAATGCCGCTATGCAACTTGTTCTAAATCCAAAACAATTTGATGTTATGCTAACTGGAAATATTTTTGGAGACATCTTGAGTGATGAAGCTTCAATGCTTTGTGGTTCTATCGGTCTTTTACCATCAGCGAGTGTTGGTGAAAAAATAGGTGTTTATGAGCCTATTCATGGTAGTGCACCTGATATTGCAGGGCAGGGCATAGCAAACCCAATAGCTACAATCGCATCAGCTTCTATGATGCTTCGTTTTGCTCTTGGTGAAATCGTAGCAGCTGATAAGATAGATAATGCTATAAAAAAAGCACTGAGTGAAGGTTATAGGACTGGTGATTTGGCACAATTTGACGCAAAAGAGATATGCTCAACAAGCGAAATGGGTTCTATCATCGCCAACTATATAGAAAGATAAGTTTAAAATGCAGACACTAACTTTAGCAAATATCTATGAACTTCAAGGTTTAAAAGAGGAAGCTTTGGATATTTACAAAGAGGTTCTAAAAAAAGACCCTAAAAATAGTGATGCAATGATTGCTATACGAAGACTATCTGGAATGAGAAAAAAGTTTTTAGATGTAAATACTCAAATGAAAGATTTTTTTTTAAAAATGGATACAGAAGTAGAGTTTAATGAATTTGAAAGGTGGTTGTTAAAAGCATGGAACTAAAAGATGTAATACTTTCTACACTAGCAGAGATGGAAGAGGAAATACCAGAAAATGTTTTGGATAATATTTCAAATGATTTTGAACCTAAAAAGAAAAAAATAGTTGAAGTAAAAGAAGTGGAAAGTGAACTTATCTATTTATCTTCTATTAGAGAAAGACTGTTGGTACTATTTGAAGGTTTTCAAGCACCTAATAATGTGAATATAGAAGCAAAAGTAGATATGACCCTTAATTTTTTAGAGTATGTTTTAGCAACTGTAGATGCAAGAGTGGAAAATTTGAAAAAGGAAAATAAATAATGAGCCAATATCGTGTCTTAATAGATGCCAATGATGAAAAAGGTTTGGTTTATAAAGTATCTACTATCTTTTTTGATATGAAATTAAACATACTTTCTAATAGTGAATTTGTTGATAAAGAAAACAATAAATTTTTTATGCGTAGTGTTGTTGATGGTGATATAGACAAAGAAGAACTTACTAAGATGTTACTAAAAGAACTTCCACAAAGTGCTACTGTTAAGGTGATAGAACCTAAAAAGAAAAATATTGTCATAATGGCAACTAAAGAACTTCATGCCTTAGGTGATATTCTTATCCGTAGTGAATCAGGTGAACTTGAAGCAAATATTTTAGCAGTTATTTCAAACTATGATACTCTTGAGTCACTTGTTAATAAATTTAACATTCCTTATATAACTATCTCTCATGAAGGTTTAGAAAGACCAGAACATGAAGCTAAGATTATTGAGACTATAAATAGTCTTGGAGATGTTGATTATATAGTCCTTGCGAAATATATGCGTATTTTAAACCCTAGCTTTGTAGAAGAATTTTCCAATAAGATTATCAATATTCACCACTCTTTTTTACCTGCTTTTATAGGAGCAAATCCTTATAAACAGGCTTATGATAGGGGAGTTAAAATTATTGGTGCAACAGCACACTTTGTAAATAATAATCTTGATGAAGGTCCGATTATAGCTCAAGAAGTAAAAGATGTTAATCATGATTATGGATGGAGAGATATGCAACGCTCTGGTCGTGATGTTGAAAAGATAGTTCTTTCTCGTGCTCTTAAACTTGCACTTGAAGATAAGATTTTTGTACACGCCAACAAAACGGTTATCTTTTAAAATGTCATTTAATCTTGTTTTAGTAAACCCTCAAATACCTAATAATACAGGTGCAATAGGAAGACTTTGTGTAAATGCAGGAGCTACCCTACATCTTATAAAACCAATAGGATTTGATATTAATGAAAAGGCAGTAAAGAGAGCAGGACTTGACTATTGGGATAAGCTCGATTTGAAAGTATGGGAAAATATAGATGAATTTTTTCAAAATAATGACATAAAAGATAATGCTCATTTTGCAACTACAAAGACAGATAAACCATATTTTGAATCTGTATTTAAAGATGGTGATTATATCTTTTTTGGAAGTGAAACAGCTGGGATACCAGAGGATATACTAAACAAATATAAACATCAAAATATAACTATACCCATGACAAACGAAGGTAGAAGTCTTAATCTTGCGATTAGTGCAGGTATCGTTCTTTATGATGCTATCCGACAAACTTATTCAACATTTAAAAGGTAAAATATGCTTGATACTATAATGTCTATTCTTTTTGTTTTGTTTATGATATTTATTTTTGGTGGTTACCATAAAAGTAAATATAAACAGAGAGAAAAAGAGAATAATCTACAAAATAAAGAAAAACTAAAATAGTTTTTCTGCCCACTCTTCACAAGTTTTTTCAAATTTTTCAAATAAATTTTCTGCATTTTTAATTAAAATTGACATTTTTAATCCCTTATTATTTAAAATATGTAAAAATTCTACACAAAAAATATAATATTTAATAATAATATGACAAATTGTCATTAAAATTTTGACTTTATCTTAAATTTTAATTACAATATGACAAATAATAAATAAAAGGAAAAAATCATGAATAGTTTTGTTGATATAGTAGAAGAGATCAAAAGTATTGTTTCATCTGAGTTTAGTACAAAAAAAATTTTTGATAAAGATATAGCAGATATATTAAGTATTTCACAAATGAATTTTGCAACAATGAAAAAACGCAATAAAATCCCATTTATTGAGCTAATGGATTTTTGTGCAAGAAAATCTATCTCTATAAATTGGCTTTTATATGGTCAATCACCAGAGAGTTTACTTGAAGCTACAAACAAATACTATATGATAAGATACTTTAATGATGTAAGTGCAAGTGCAGGTGGTGGTGCTGATGAGCAATATGAAGAGATACAAGAACTAGAAATCCCAGAGCAGTTCGTTTTTATGTTAGGTGGAGAGAGAGAACTTAAAAACATAGAAGCAATTAATGTATCAGGTGACTCAATGGAACCAACTTTTAGTTATAATGATATTGTATTTATAAATAGAGAAAAAAAAGATTTGGCTCGTGGTGGTGTATTTACTATTAGAACAGAGGCAGGTCTTTTTATAAAGCGTGTTCAACAACGGCTTGATGGACGAATTGATGTTATATCAGACAATCAAGTTTATTTAACTCAGACGCTAGACCCTAAAGAAGTTGAAGTTATTGGCAGGGTTGTAAGTAGATTTGGCGATGTTGATTAAAAGGAGATAGGTTTGAAGATAGTTACTTTTTTTATTTTAGCATTGTTTATGCTTTCTTGTTCGAGTAAAAAAGAACTTGTTCCTAAAGATAAGATAGTTGTTGAAAAAATAACTCCAAAAACTGTAACTTTTATATCCCAAGACCCCTCTAATTACACAGACAACATGATAGATAAAAATCTGAATGTATCAGAGAAAAAGTTTGAGAAATCATACTTTAAACCTTGGAATATAACTGATGGTAGTGATTTTAAGGATAGTGCTGATTGGGCTTTTAAAACATATAAAGTTGGTTCTAGTTATGGAGAAAATCTACAACTACTACCTCAATCATTTTTTGATAATATGAAATCAAATGCAAACTTTAAAAACTATTTTTCTATAAATAAAAGAGCTGTTACAACTCAAAAGGTTAATATAAGAGCATTCCCAACTGATAAACCTCTTTTACTAGACCCAAGTAAAGCGGGAGAGGGTTTTCCTTTTGATTATCTTCAAAATACAACTATTGCAGCAAATAAACCAATATTTGTTACTCATTACTCTAAAGATAAACAATGGGCTCATGTGATAAGTAGTTTTGCATACGGATGGATAAAAGTCAATCAACTTGTTTTTTTAAAAAAATATGAAACTGATTTATGGCAAGAAGCAAAGCAAGTATTTATTGTTAAAGATAATATTCCAATATATTCTTCCAATGGAAATTTTTTGTTTAAATCAAGAATAGGAATGATGTTGGCTCTTGTTAATGAAGATAAAAATAGTTATACAGTTTTAACTGTTAGTAGATATAAAGAGCAAGAACCATATTTTATAAAATCAAAAATTTCAAAAAATATAGCACATGAGGGATTTATTGCGTTTAATAAAAAAAATATAAATAATATTCTGGGTGAATTGTTAAAATCAAATTATGGTTGGGGTGGAATTTATGGACAAAGAGATTGTTCTTCAACCTTAAAAGATATGTTTACGCCTTTTGGATTATGGCTTCCTAGAAATTCATATCAACAGAGTAAGATAGGAAATATTATATCTATTGCTGGACTTAGTGATGACAAAAAGATAAACATTATAAAAGAAAATGCCATACCTTTTAAAACTCTTTTGTATAAAAAAGGTCATATTGTACTTTATACAGGAATTGTAAATGGTAAAATTACAATTTTTCAAAACATGTGGGGAGTTAAAACAAAAAAAGATGGGAAAGAAGGAAGATTTATAATCGGAAAAGCAATATTTAGCACTCTTAATTTTGGCGATAATTTAAGTGAATATGACATAAACTCTTCATTGCTACACAGTTTGAAAAGTATAAATACTTTTGATTAGGCTTTTATGTCTAAAAGTGAACCTAATATATCATTTTGTGTCTTTATAGCTTCAACATTTGCAGATACACCAGCCTGTATAGATATTTGATCTGGTATTTCTTTAGCTAAACTTGTTTGACTTTGAGTTGAACCAGAGTTATCTGCTTTTACTGTATTTGCAGTTACTGAGCTTTTGTTGTCTTTAAGTTTTGTATCACTTGGTATAAATCCATCACTATTTACATTTGCTATATTATTTGCATTTGTATTTAAAAATGTTTGATGAGCTTGTATTGATGATACATTATTAGAAATATTCATGACTTGCTCCTTATCTATCGGTCATTATACCAATAGATAAATAAAAGCAAAGTTATGTAATAAAATTAGTGTAAGTCTTCGTTTAGTTTTATTTCTCTTGTTGAACGAGAAGCAGTAGTCTCTCCTGTTAAAGAATTTTGTCTGTAATGAATACCATAAAGACCCGCTAGTTGTTTACCTTTGAAGATTTCACCTTCCATTTTCATATTTGTATTAACATCCATAATCTTTTTAAGCTCAGTTGCATTGATACCTATTTTAGTTCCTTCAAGTATTGCAATACCCGCATCAATGATACAGCCATCACCCAAAGGAATACCACAAACAGAGTTAGCACCTAAAAGACAATTTCTACCAACACTTATAGGATTTCCATCAGTTCCACTAAGTACACCCAATATAGAAGCACCACCACCTACATCACTACCATCACCAACAATAGCAGAAGATGAGATACGACCTTCAACCATAGAAGAACCAGTAGTTCCAGCATTGAAGTTTATATATGAAGCACCTGGCATAACTGTAGTTCCAGCTGCGAGTTGTGCCCCAAAACGAACTTTGCTCGTATCTAAAATACGAGTATTATCAGCAGGGATAATATGCTGTAAAAATCTTGGAAATTTATCAACAAAATCAATATGAGGATACTCATTTACAAGTTTAAGCTCTATTTCAAACTCTCTTAAATAATCCAACTCAATAGGCTGACCACTTGACCACGCAACATTTGGTAATGCTCCAAAAGCACCGTTAAGATTTAGTTCTCTAAGACCAACTTTAGCTTGAGATAGAGCATAAAGCTTTAAGTAAGTTGCTTCAACACTTTGACATGCTCCATCTTCAAAAAGAAAACATACTTTAAACTCACCCTCAAGTGAGCCACTGTTGATTATTTGAGAATACAGAGCTGATACAACTTGAATGTTTTTATGTGCATCACCATGAGCCTCATCAGAATAAGGTGTAAAAGCATTTAAACAGCTTTTTAAAAATGAAATATTTATATTGCATACAACTTCATCTTGTGTAAAATCTACCTCTATACCTTGCTCTTGTAAAGCTTTGATAAATATAGCTGCACTTCCAAAATTTTCATTCCAGTTAATAAGTGGATAAGTTGCTTGAAGTGATTTATCTACATTTAATTGACCTAGATCTACTCTTGCTATACCAAATGCTAAAGGGTCTTTATACCCTTTAGTAGAAGATTTTATATTTTCTATAAGTGCTTTAAAAGCATCAGTTGTTTGGATAATGTCCATTGTTATATCTCGCTTAATTAATTTTTATACGCTCTACATGGTGTTTCTCGTCAAGTTGTACTGTTTTTGTACCTCTTTTTTAAGAACTCCATTTTCATTTTTTCCTTGAGTGGTAAAAAATGTGCGTATATTTCGAGCGTGATTTTAACATTTTCATGACCTAATGTTGCTGAAACCAACATAGTTATTAAGCATCATCACTATTTCTAATATTCTATAAACCCCTATTTACAGTAGTTTACCAGCAAGGTATCCACTAGAAAAAGACCATTGTAAGTTGTAACCTCCACAAGGTCCATCAAGGTTCATGACTTCACCACAAAAGTAGAGACCTTTTACAAGTTTACTCTGCATACTCTTTGGGTTTATCTCTTTTAGATTTATGCCACCTCGTGTTATCATCGCCATTTTAAAGCCGTCATGTCCATTAACTGTGAGAGGTGTCCATGCTAATAGTTGTATAAGTTTTGCTCTTGATTTTCCTAGCTGTTTTGATAAGTTCATCTTCAAGTTTACACCTGCAAGTTTACAAATCTCTAGGCTTAGGGCATTTGGAAGTAGGGTGTTTGTTAGTTCTACTATATTTGCATCTGTATTTTTAAGTGCTACATTTTTTAGGTGTTTTGTTATCTGCTCTTCGTTCATGCCTTTTGTAAGATTTAGTAAAATAGGAACTTCACCATATTTTTTTAGAAGTGGAGTTATCTCTCGTGCAAAGTCTAGCACAACAGGTCCTCTTATCCCACTTTTTGTGAAAATCAAATCTCCTTTTGCCCGAAGTTTTTTATGCTTTTTTAAGTCCACTCTAAGCTCAACTTTAGCGATAGTATCAGCACGACACTCAGTTACCCACTTTTCTTTAGTTTTTAGTGGCATCATGGCAGGACTTAGATCTGTTACCTTATGTCCTACTTCACCAGCCAAATTATATCCATCTCCCTCAGCTCCTAAAACAGGATAACCAAGACCACCTGTTGCTATGATTACATTGTCCGTATAGAAAGTCTTATCTTGCGTTTTTACACCACTTGTTTTCTCCCCAACCAAAAGAATTCTATCTACTTTTTCATTGCAGATTATCTCAACACTAACTCTTTTCATCTCTTTTTCTAAAGCATTTATAATGCTCATAGAGGAGTGTGAAGTTGGAAAAATTCTAAAACCATCAGGTGCATGAGTTTCCACTCCTATATCATCAAAAAATGACACAAGAGCATTGTTGTCAAAAGCTTTTAGTGCATCTTGCATAAATCGTCCATCACGACCAAACTTTGCCATAAACTCTTCATTAGAGAGTGTATTGCTTAGGTTACAACGACCTCCACCTGTGGCTTTTAGTTTTGAAGCGATTTTACTTAGTTTTTCTAAAAGTAAAACAGACTTGCCATCTCTAGCAGCGACAATAGCAGCAATTATCCCAGCAGCACCACTTCCAACTACAATAAGGTCATATTTTTTATCATTCATAATAGTATTTTAGTATAATTCGCTTTATGAAAACATATTATGGTGATAGAGAAAAATGTTATAAGTGTTATAGACCTAAAAGTTCGTGCATGTGTGAGTATATAAACGCAGTAGATACTGATACAAAATTTGTTATTTTAATGCATCCAAAAGAGTTTAAAAAAGTAAAAAACAATACTGGATTTTTTACGCATCTAACTCTTAGCAACTCAGAAGTTTTTATAGGAATTGATTTTACAAACCATAAACGCATTAATGAAATCATAAATGCACATGATAGTTATATACTTTTTCCTTCAAAAGATGCACTAAACTTGAGCCAAACCAACCCTAAACGCAGTGATAAAAGCCTAGCCATCTTTTTGATAGATTCGACATGGGGATGTACGAAAAAGATATTTACACTAAGTCAAAATCTAAACAGGTTAAAACACATGAGTTTTACTACAGAAAAAACTTCAAAATATGATATTAAAACTCAACCAAACGAGGCTTATTTATCAACAATAGAATCAAGTTTGGTAGTTTTAGAACTTTTAAATAAGCATAAAATAGAAAATGTGAAAAAAGAGGAGTTAGATGGATTTTTAAATCCATTTTTTAAGATGATAGAGTATCAAAAAAAATTGATACAAAATCCACAGAGTAATGCTGTAAGGTTTAAAAAAAGAACTCCTATTTGTTAAAAATTATTGAGCCAAGTCTTATCATATTTGAGCCACACTCAATAGCAAGTTCAAAATCCCCACTCATTCCCATAGAACATATAGTTGCATTTGGTAGTTGTTTGTAGATAGCATAACTTGTGTCGAAACTTTTTTTCACTATGGTTTTATCATCTGAATTAGCACCTATGCTCATGAGACCTTTTAAGTTTATATTTGGACACTCATGTTGTATTTGTTTATAAGTTTCTATCGCTACTTCAGGCATAAATCCATGTTTAGACTCCTCTTTTGCTGAGTTAATCTGCACTAAACAATCAAGAGTCATCTCTTTAGCTTTTAACTTTTTTTGTAACTCATAAGCGAGTTCTAAAGAGTCAAGAGCATGAAATAGGGTAGGGCTAATATCAAGTAGATTATTGATTTTATTTTTTTGAAGATTGCCTATAAAGTGCCACTCAATAGGTAAATCTTCAAGAGTTTTTGCTTTTGTTTTTAAGTCCTGAACCTTGTTTTCACCAAAGGCACGCTGACCTATGTTATAAAGATTTTCTATCTCTCTAACAGTAGAATACTTACTAACTGCTACTGTTTTAACGATATGATAATCACTAACGCTAAGTCTTGCACTCTCAACTCTTCGTACAATATCATCTATGTATATTTTATATTCAGTTTGTGTCATATTAACCTACTAACCTAGTTATATCATTAAAAAGACCAAGTGCCATAAGTCCAAAAAGGACTACCCATCCTGCTATAGTAAGGTTTACTATAACTTTTTCGTTTGCTTCTTTTTTAAAGATGAGTTCATAAAGATTGAACATTATGTGTCCACCATCAAGTGCAGGGATTGGGAGAAGGTTTAGCACACCAAGGTTTACGCTGATAAGTGCTGCAAAGAAAAGTACACTCATCCAGCCAGCTGCTGCTGCATCTGAAGTGATTTTTACTATGCTTATAACTCCACCCAAGTCTTTAGCTGGTACTTCGCCAAATATAAGCTTTTTTACACCTGTAAATATCATGGTTGAGGCAAAAATAGTTTGCTCTGTCGCATATGAAAATGTTTCACCAAATCCAAGGTGAATTTTATGTGTAACTCCAGCACTTGATATTCCTATCATCTTTTTTTGAACACTCTCTCCAAACATATTTGTACTATTGTGTAGCTTTGGTGTAAGTATTTTGTCTTCTAAATAGCCATTTCTTTTTATTACTATGTTTAAAGAACCAGATGATTTACTGATAAGCTTTGCCATATCCTTCCAAGAGTCTATAAGCGTTCCATTTATAGATGTGATAGTATCGTTTGACTCAAGCCCTGCTATAAAAGCAGGAGAGTCCTTAAGAACATTACCGATAACTGGAGATAAAACATTTGGAGAGCCTAAAGCGATTATAAAGTAAAGTACAAAAGCAGTTACAAAATTTGCAAAAGGTCCAGCTAAAAGGATAAATATCTTTTGAATAGGTGTTTTAGTCGTATAGCTATCTTTATCATAGTCCCTTTTACTCGGATTACTATCATCTTGACCTTTCATTTTTACATAACCACCAAGAGGAATAGCCGATATACTCCACTCGGTACTAAATTTATGAAATGAAAAGAGTTTTTTGCCAAAACCTATGCTAAAAACTTCTACGAAAACACCCATTAAACGAGCTGCTAAATAATGACCAAGTTCATGAAAAAAGATAAGTCCAGAGAGAACTAAAAGTGAGACTAACCAACTCATGAAATATCATCCTTTAAAAGTGCTTTTCTAAATCCCCAAAGATATTCACCCCCAGAATAGAGTGTTAAAAATACTGCAAACCATAAAAGAGCATTTCCAAAAGGCCAGTGCATAAGTAAAAATCCTATGGCTATCATCTGTGCTACTGTTTTTACTTTTCCTGCCATAGAAGCAGCGATATTTACACCTTCATCAACGGCAATAGTCCTGATACCAGTGATAAAAAGTTCACGAACAATGATGATATAAATAGCCCAAGCAGATGCTTCGCCTATCATCATAAGACCAAGAAACGCAGCAAGTGTGAGCATCTTATCAGCAAGTGGGTCGATGATTGCACCGAGCATTGTTGATTGGTTCCACTCTCTTGCAATAAATCCGTCAAAAAAGTCTGTAATACTTGCTAAAACAAAAAGAAGTGAAGCAAAATAGTAGTTCCAAGTTATGTCAAAACCGTTATCTGTGAAAAGTTCTGGATTTAAAATTATCCAGAACATAAGAGGTGCTAGTAGTATGCGTAGTGATGCCAAAGCATTTGGTAAGTTTAGCAATAAAAGTCCTTGTCGTTTATGCTAAATAGCCGTACATACTTGAACGACCAAATTTTTGAGCCAACATTGGAGCTGTTGCACCTCTTGCGTTTGCTATAGATTTATCTGCACCACTATCAACTAAAAGTTTACATAGTTCTGGTTTATCATCCATAATGGCTTCCATAAGTGGAGTCCAACCAACACCATCTATCTTGTCTATATCAGCACCTTTTTTCAAAAGAAGCTCAACCATTGCAACTTCATTTCTTCTGATTGTAATATGAAGTAAAGTCCATCCATAATGATTTTGGATATTGATGTCTTCAAGTTCATTTATGATGGCTGTAAAAAGTTTAATATCACTCTTATATACAACTTTTTCTAAAACTTCAAATATATCTTTAAACTCTTCTTTATAAGCACTTATACTATTTTGTATTTCTTGTGAAAATGATTCTATTGTTTGCATTAATTTGTCCTGAATTTTATTTATTGAAAAGATGTTCCACCATCTATAACGATAGCTTGACCAGTTAGCCATGAAGAGTCGTTTTCACATAGAAAAACACATGCTCCTGTTAAGTCTGTTGCATCGCCCATACGGCTTAGTGGAGAGCGTTTTACAACTTCTGCTTTTACCTCTTCGTAGTTAGGAAAAGCTTTTAGTGCGTCAGTGTCGATAGGGCCACCACTTACTGCGTTTACACGGATATTTTTTTCACCAAGTTCAGCGGCAGCATAACGAACCATAGTCTCAACTGCGGCTTTATTTGTTCCATGTCCTGCATAGTTTGGAGTATAAACAAGATTTCCAGTTGAACTCATGGAGATGATAGAGCCACCACCAACTTTTTCTATGCGTTTTGCAGCTTCTTGAGCACCTACAACAAAGGCTTCCACAGTTGCAGTGTAGATGTTACCAAGACCTTTTGGTTTAAGTCTCATAAATGGAGCAAAACCACCAACAACAGCACGACCAGAGATGATAGCATTTGAGATAAAAAAGTCAAGTCTATCAAAATCCTCATCAAACTCTTTATACACATCTTTGTAAGTTAAAGGTTCTAGGATATTTAATTTATAGGCATGAGATTTTACGCCATATTTCTCTTTTAAATCAGCAATGATTTCATTTGCAATATCTGCATTTGTAGCGTAAGTAAACGCAACGGCACAACCTTTTTTAGCAAAGGCATAAACGATAGCTTTACCTATACCACGAGTTCCACCACTTATAAAAAGTGTTTTACCTGTCATTGTTTTTTCGCTCATTTTAAAGTCCTTTTATATCGTAGTTTTTCATTACTTCTTCTATCTTTTTCATATTTTGTGTGCTTGGAGCTACAAGAGGAAGTCTATACTCCAATGTTTGTATAAGTCCAGCAATATACATAGCCGCTTTTACAGGGATAGGATTTGCTTCACAAAACATCACTGAGTTTAGAGGGTAAAGTTTATTATTTATAGCTTTTGCTCCAGCGAAATCACCAGCAAGTGCTAATCTAACAAGTTCTGATTTTAAATCAGGCATAAGATTTGAAGTCACAGAAGTTATACCCGCTCCACCATTTGCTAAAATAGGGTAGTCAATGGCATCATCACCAGAAAAAACCTTTAGCTCAGGGCGACGAGAGAGTAGTTCCACAGTTCTCTCTAAACTTCCAGTTGCTTCTTTTACACCATAGATATTTTTCACATCATCAAAGAGTCTGATAGTTGTATCAGCAGATATATCTACACCTGTACGACCTGGAACATTATAGAGCATAAATGGAAGTTCAGGGACAGCATTTGCAATAGCTTTATAGTGTTGGTAAAGACCCTCTTGAGACGGTTTATTATAGTATGGACTCACTGAAAAGATAGCATCAACACCAGCACTTTGTGCATGTTTTGCTATCTCTATAGCTTCATGAGTTGCATTACTTCCTGCACCTGCAAGAACTTTAGTTGGAGTACCTTTACAAACTTCTACAGCTATTTCTATACAGCGTTTGTGTTCATCATGAGTAAGAGTAGCACTCTCACCAGTAGTTCCAACAGGACAAACGGCATCCATACCATTGTTGATTTGGCGTTTTATAAGAGCAGCATAAGTCTGCTCATCTAGTTTTCCATTTTTAAATGGAGTGATAAGTGCGGTTGAAGAACCAGTTACTAAATTCATTCTAATTAGCCTTTAAAAATAATGGGTAATTATAGCCAAATATTTTTAAACAGAGTTATTTTAAGATGTAGATTTAATGCTAAAACAGAAGTATTATGAGTGGCTATCATGAGCGATAGAGTTTAAATTATTTTCTAAGGCTAGTCTCATTTTTTCTTGACTCTTCTATCTCAACTATCATCTCAATCACTTTTTTATAACTATTTATAAAATACTTTTTAAACAGAGTGTAATTACCAGTTTCGTAGTATGTAACTATAGATTTTAAATACTCTTTTACACTCTCTTCATCTGGAATATATATCATATTTAATGTATCTTTTAATACTACATTTAACATCAATCTTGCAGTTCTTTTATTACAATCTGTAAAATATTGAAGATATGCTAAGTTGTTATGAATATATAAAGCTTTGTTAAATGGATTTTTAATTGTAGATGCTACTTTAAAGAGATAATTCAACTCATCATCAAGTTTTGCTTTTGTCGCTAAAGGTATGTAGTTACATCCTAAAATAGTAACTTCACTATCTCTTGGAGTTGCTCTTGCGTTTTCAGGTATCATCTCAGCAGACAAAATATAGTGCAAATCTTTTAAAGTCTGTTTTGATGGTTTTAAATCTTTAGTTATAAATATCTCATAAGCTTCTCTAATATTTAAAATCATCTTAGCATCACTATATTTCTTACCACCTGCTGTTCTTCCATACTGCAACAAAGCTTGAGTATCTAGTTTGTCATAAGTATTACCCTCAATAAGTGCAGAAGTATGGATAAAATCTAAACCAAATTTATCTATATAGCTTCTATTTTTTAAAAACTTTTCTAATGACACTTTTTCATTTAACTCTTCTAAAAGTTTTATCTCATTTGGTGTAAATATATCTATATTTTCTAAATAATTAGGATTATAGGTAATCATTTTTTCAATATAAGAGTAGTTGATTTTGAAAAGTCAAAATATTTTTTAGCTACATCTTGAACTTTTTTTGCTGTTATCTTTTTTACATCATCTTCATAACTTAAGAGTGGTTTTATGTCTCCACGAACTAGATAACTTCCAAAAAGATTGGCTACAGAAGTTGAACTCTCTAGTGAGTAGATAAAGTCGGATTTTGTGTTGATTTTTACCTTGTCTAGTTCTGCTTTTGTAACTTTAGTTGTTTTCATTAATTCTATCTGTTTTACTAACTCTTTTTCAACAGTTTCTGCTTTGACCCCTGGATTACAAGTAGCTAGAAATATAAAAAGACCTGGGTCTTTGTTCTCCATGTTGTAAGCATAGATGCTGTTTACAAGTCTTTTCTCTTCAACTAAGTCTTTATATAGTCGTGAGCTTTTACCAGAGTATAGTATCTCAGAGATAACACTTAAAGTGACTTGGTCAGGGTCTTGAAAGTTTGGTATATGAAAAGTTATAGCTAACATCTCTACTTCACTCTCTTTATGCACAATAATGCGTTTTGCACCATCTTGCTCAGGTTCAATAAATTTTACCTTTGGAACTTTTACCTTGTTTTTTATCTTGGAAAAAGCTGCTTTTGCTTTTTTGAAAACTTCTTTAGGCTCAACATCACCAGTAATCATTAAAATAGCATTGTTTGGTTGATAGTAAGTAGTATGAAAATCTCTAATGTCTTTAATAGTCCATGTGCGTATATCGTTCATGAAGCCTATTGGTGTCCAGTGATATGGATGGTAAACATAAGCATTATTAAACATTTTAAAGTATAAAAATCCCATAGGAGAGTTGTCTGTTCGCCAACGGCGTTCTTCTGTTACAACATCTCTTTCAGTCTGAAACTCTTTATCTTTTAGATTTAGATTTTGCATAAGTTCTGCGTAAAGTTTCATTGATGTGTTCATGTTCTGTGTAGATGACTTTATGAAGTAGTGTGTATAGTCAAAACTTGTTGAAGCATTGTTTACGCCACCGATACTTTTTACCTCTTTGTCAAATTCACCAGCTTTTAGGTTTTTACTTGACTTGAAGTTCATATGCTCTAACATATGTGCTATACCAGTTTTTCCCATAACCTCATTACGACTACCGACTTTATAAAAGATGTCAGTGCTAATAACATCTGTGTGGTTGTGAAGAGGGATGACTACAATTTGCAGTCCATTTTTGAGTGTTTTTGTTTCATATTTTGGTAGTGAAGATGCCATTAGTGTTCCTGTAGTAAGTATTATGCTGAGTATTATTTTAAGAGTTTGCATTTAGTGTCTCTTTAGTCTTTCTGTCGCTTCCGATAGCTTGAGTGATATTGTCATATCCATCAGCTTTTATAAGCTCTATAAGCTCTCTGTTTATATCCATTATCATGTTTGGTCCATGAAAGATAAGTCCACTTAAAATCTGAACAAGTGATGCTCCAGCTTTGATGCGTTTATAAGCTTCCTCGGCTGAGTCAATACCTCCAACAGAGATAAGCACTGTTTTCCCATAAAGTTCTTTTGCGATTGCCTCAAAGATTTTAAAACTTTTCTCTTTTAGTGCTGCACCACTAATACCACCGATATTTTTAGGGTTTTTAACAACTGAGTAGTCTATAGTTGTATTTGTAGCGATGATACCATCAGCCCCTTTCTCAACTGCCATCTTTGTTAGACTCATAGCATCTTCTATCTCCATATCTGGAGCTATTTTTAAAAGTATAGGTTTATCTGTAAGTTTTTTTGCTTCACTGAAAAGCTTTGTTATAAACTCCTCATTTTGCAAGTCACGCAGACCTGGTGTGTTGGGTGAAGAGATATTTATAACAAAGTAGTCTCCTAGTCCATCAAAAGATTTTATAAGATGAGTATAATCGTTTAGTGCCTCTTTTTCAGGTGTATTTTTGTTTTTACCAATATTTATACCGATAGGAGTTGTAAAAGGAAATCTTTTTTTAACTCTTTTAACAACTTTGTAAGCTCCATCATTATTAAAACCCATTGCATTTTGTATGCTCTGTTCTTCTATATGGCGAAACATTCTTGGTTTTGGATTGCCATCTTGTGGACGAGGTGTTACTGTGCCAATTTCTGTAAAACCAAAACCTAAGATTTGCATTCCTCTTATCATAGTTGCATTTTTGTCAAACCCAGCACCAAGACCTACAGGATTTAAAAACTCTCTACCAAATAACTCTTGTTTTAAAACATCATGAGTAATGAAATGAGACTTTAAAAATAAGTTAAATGGTATCTGACAAATATTTGGAAGTCTTAAAACAAACTCTGCTAGATGGTGTGCAGTCTCTGGTTCAAGTCTAAAGAGTAAAGGTTTGATTGTGCTGTAGTTTGTCATTATATGATTACGCCTGTTAGGAAAATTTAGGAAATTGTACTAAAATATTGCTAATGATTTGATTAGAGGAAATAAAATGAAAGTATTAGTACCCTTAGCTAAAGGTTTTGAAGAGATAGAAGCAGTTAGTATTATAGATATTTTAAGACGAGCAGAGATAGAAGTTTTAGTGGCTTCTTTAAATAAAGATGTTTTAGTTCAAGGAACAAATGGCATCTCTATACAGACTGATTTTCAGGTAAAAGATGTAAGTTCACATGAACTTGACATGATAGTTCTCCCTGGTGGTTGGGATGGAACACATGCTCTTGCAGATGATGAAAATGTCCAAAAACTTTTAAAAGAGATGGATGAAAAAGGAAAAAATATTGCTGCTATCTGTGCAGCTCCTTATGCCCTAAGCAGAGCAGGTGTTTTAAAATCAAAATATACATGTTACCCCTCTGTTGAAGATGAGATAAAAAGAGATGGTTATCTAGGTGATGAAAATATGGTAGTTGAGGATGAAAATATAATGACTTCTCGTGGACCTGCAACAGCTATCTGTTTTGCACTTAGCATAGTTAAAAAGCTAAAAGGTGAAGAGATGTATCAAAACTTAAAAGCTGGTGTTTTAGCTACTTATTGTTAATTTTTCTTTGAAAAACTAGATTTTTTAGACTTTTTTCTTCATCAAGACTTGCAAACTCTTTTAAATTTTCTAGTTTTTCTACAAACTTAAAGCTTGGAGAATACTCTTCCATGAGTTTAATTATAAAGTTACTATCAAGATTTGGTGAGTTTAAACATGATAATAGCATACAATCATCACTAGCAAGTTGTGGTAATTTTTTGATGATTTTTTCATAATCTTTTGTCGCCTCGAAACTTCCCTTTTGAAAACTTGGTGGGTCGATGATGATAAGGTCAAATACTCCTTTTTTCTTTAAAGCTGAAAATGATTTTAGTATGTTATATGGTAAAAAACTTGTTCCTCTTGGGTCTAGGTTATTGAGAGAATGATTTGCCATTCCAACTTTAAGAGAACCTTTACTCATATCTACATTTACAACTTCATAAGCACCACCAAACTTTGCAGCTAGTGAAAAAGCACAGGTGTAAGAGAAAAGATTTAAAACTCTTTTATCTTTTGCATTTTCTCTAACAAAGGAACGACCATTTTTCATGTCAGGGAAGTATCCTGAGTTCTTATTTGAAAGTAGGTTTAGTTTTATTTTGATGCCATTCTCTACTATATATAGATTATCTTTTAGTTCACCGATTAAAACTTCACTTGGAGAGCCTTGAAGATACCTTTTTTGAACAACAAGAGTTTTGTATTTTGACTTATTTGTAAAAGAGATAAGCATATCTATAAGTTTTTCTTCACTATCCTCTTGGAAATACAGAGCAATACTTAAAACATCATCTATACTATCAATAGTTAAATGCCTCCAGCCCTCATGCAGACCACCACGACCATGAAAAACTCTTTTAAACTCATCTGTTGTAGTTAATGTAGTTTTTTCTAAATGAGTTCTTATATCTTCTATAGTCATTAAATTTTTTCCCAAAATGAACCTTGTGGAGTATCCATGATATTTACTCCAAAAGCTAAAATCTCATCTCTAAGTCTGTCTGAAAGTTCAAAGTTTTTCTCTTTTTTTGCTTCGTTTCGTTTTATTATTAGTGAGTTGATTTTCTCTTTTATATCTTCGCTTATGCCAAATTGAAAATATTTATAAGGATTTTTAACTCCAAAACCTAAAACTTTTTCAATATAGAGTAGGTTAGAAATAGTCTCTTTTTTAAGTGCTTTATGTTTACCAGCACTATCAAGTGTCTCATTTGCACTGCTTAACATCTCATCTATAAGTGCAAGGGCAGATGATACATTTAAGTCATCACTCAAAGCCTCTAATAAATTATCTCTAAAGTTAGTTTTTTCTACATTCTCGGCTAAACCAAAAAGTCGTTTTTTTAGTCTGTAAATCTTATCTAGTCGTTTTTTAGAAATTTCCAAATCTTCTGTATTAAAATTAAAATTACTTCTATAATGAGTGCTTAAAAGATAAAAACGCAACACTTCACCATCATACTCTTTAAGTGCATCTTTTAAAAAGAAACTATTGCCTAAAGACTTAGACATTTTCTCGCCATTTATGTTTACAAAACCATTATGCATCCAGTAGGCGGCTAGTTGATGGTTTGATGAACAACGAGTTTGTGCAGCTTCATTTTCATGATGAGGAAAAAGTAGGTCTGCCCCACCACCATGAATATCGATAGCATAAGGCATATCAGGTTTAGCTAAATGTTTTTCTATCATGGCAGAACACTCTAAGTGCCAACCTGGGCGACCATTTCCAAAGGGACTCTCATAAGTTATAGTGTTGTCTTTAACAGATTTCCAAAGAGCAAAATCAGCTGAGTTTCGTTTAAGAGAAGATGATTTAACTCTCTCTTGTTTGTCATCTTCATTTTGCACTCTATTTGATAAAGTAAGATACTCACTATCGCTTGAAGTATCAAAAAAGACATCACCATCAGAAGTCTCATAAGCATGGTTTGAGTCTATGAGCTTTTGTATCATCTCTTGCATTGCTTCTAGTGATTCTGTAGCCTTTGGCTCAATATCGGGGCGAGTTACACCAATGGACTCCATCTCTTTGTGAAAAGCCTCAGTATAAAAATCTGTAATCTCTTTTATATTTTTGCCTTGAGAGAGTGCTTTTTTGATGATTTTATCATCTATATCAGTTATGTTTCTAGCATATGTTACACTATAACCATTAGCTTTTAAAACTCGTGTTAAAAGGTCAAAAACTAAGGCTGATTTTGCATGTCCTAGATGGGCATCGTCATAAACTGTAGGACCACATACATAAAGAGAAACTTCTCCCTCTTGAAGTGAAATAAATTCTCTTTTTAGTCTCTTTGCTGAATCATATATTTGCATTTAATATTCCTATATATAAATATTTATAAAATCTTTAAAAATTATTAGTAAAACAGTTAGTATTATTGATAATAAAAATAAATAAACTAGATTTTTAGAGCGAAGTATATCAAAAAAGTTTTTTAGACCAAAAACACGGACTGTAAATATAAAACTTACATAACCACCAATTGTACTTGCAAGTGCTAATCCTGCAACACCTAGTGGAGATATAAAAAGAAGAGCTAAGATGATATATGAAGCTAAAGATATTGTAGCAATCTTAGCTGCCTTCATCTGCATCTCTTGAGCATAAAGCCATAAAACAAAAAGTTTTTGCAGTCCAAAAGGTAAAAGACCAATCATATACATCTTTAAAACTAAAGTTGTGTTTTGTGTATCTTGTGCGTTAAAAGCACCTCTCTCAAACAGTAACCATGTTATCTCATGAGATAGTATAATACCTCCTAGTGTACTTGCTGTAAGCAAAAAAGCTAAAAACCAAAATGCCTTTGCTAGATACGCTTTTGCTTTTTCCTCATCATTGTTTTTTAGGTATCTCGCAACTCTTGGAAAAAGGGCAACAGAAGTTGCGATGGCAAAAAGAGCTAAGGGGAGTTGAAAGATACGATTTGCATAGTAAAGATAAGAGATAGAGCCAGTTGCTAAAAAAGAGGCTAAAAAAGTATCTAAAAAAGCAGAAACCTGTGCTGTCGAGTTTCCCCACATCGCTGGAAAAAAGTTTTTTTTAAATCTGTTAGTATCTTCTTTTATGATGTATGATTTTACTTTTAGATATTTAAACCCACCTATGAGCATCTTTAAAAGACCTAGCTTATAAATGGCGATGATATGTACTGCTAATTGTAATATACCACCAAAAACAACACCAAAACTTAGATAATATACAATTTCATTGTGTGTTTTATCCATAGAAAAATATAAGGCTAAAATAAGAGATATATTTAAAAGTGCTGTAGAAAAGGCAGTGGTTGCAAAATGGTGTTTGTATTGCAAAATGGCACTTAAAAAAGTTACAAAAAAGATAAGAGGAAGATACCAAAAATTTATAGCGACAAAAGGTGAAGCTAAAGATATTTCCTCATCTGAAAATCCTACTGCAATAGCCTTTGTAAAAAAAGAAGGAAAAATATTTACAAAGAGTGTTATAAGTAAAATTATGGATATAAAAGTTAAAAATATATTTACAGATAAGACGGCTTTATCTTTTGTTCGTGCAAAAGCTGGGATAAAAACCTGTGTAAAAGCACCCTCAGCAAAAATTCTACGAAATAAATTTGGCAGTTTAAAAGCAACAAAAAATATGTCACTATATATGTTTGCACCAAGTGCAGAAGCAGTTAATAAATCTCTAATAAATCCTAAAATTCTTGAGATTAAAATCCCAAAACTATTGGTAAAAATGGCTCTAAACATTGGCTTTTTTGCTTCTTTCTTGTTAATTTACATAATTTTAACAAATATTTAGTTAAAATGAACTGCAAAAATAAAAAAAATATATTAGTGAGTTATAAATGGCCTTATTTGGAACTGCGAAGAAAAATACTGTTTCTGTATCAAAAAAAGTTCGTCCAACAGTTGTTAGAACACAAAGTGTTGCAAAAGAACTTCAGTCTATGGCTAAATCATATGAGATGAAAGCTGATGACTTAGATTTTAATATCTTTGAAATACAAACATTTAAACGAATAAATGATGCAGAGAAGGGTGTAGTTGGAGAGTGGGAAAAAATGTCTGAAGATGGTTTATATGAACTAGATGAAGAGACTACACTTTTAAATCAAAACTTTCAAATAAAACAGATGTATGAGATTGAAATTTTCTTAAAAAACATAGATGCTCAAAAGCATAAAGATTTTAAACTTAGTATTGGTGCAAATGCAACAAAATGTAAAGTTTATTTAAGCATATTAGCAGGTTCAAAAATTAAATATAGTAATGGACTTGAAGAAGAAGTTAAAGATATGATAACTAAACGAAAAATTCGTGCTGGTATTTTAGTTAATATCTTTGATGAGATGGTAGATGATGTGATTTCAAAGATTACATCACATATCAGAGTTCAAGAAGAAGCAGAGTATAAAAAGAATGAGACTGTACTAATCGCTCAAGGGTATGAGCCTACTTTAACTGTGAATGATAAGCTTATATTATATTATGATAAAAAAGAAGAAGTGGATGAAAAAACTAAGATTGACTACTCTTCAAGAGGTTTTATTCAGAGTGTTCAAGAGGGCGAACTTCTTATAGAATATCTCAAAGCAAAAAAGGGAAAACCAGGACGAAATTGTCGTGGTGAATATATGAATCCCACTGAACCAACAACAAAAAATGAACCAAAATTTAACATCGATGATAGTATAAAAATAGTTGAGGATGATGATTCTATAAAGTATATAGCAAATGAAAATGGATATATAGCCCTTGAAAACAATACTTATCTTATTAAAACAGATGTTGGAATTGATGAGATAAGTTTTAAAACTACTGGTTCTATATCAACTGGATTGGACTCTGATGTTTCTATAACCGTAACTGAAGCAGATGCTATAAAAGATGCTGTTGGCACAGGTATGACTGTTGAGGTTACAGAGATAGACATAGATGGAAATGTTGGTTCAAAAGCAACTGTAAAAGCACTTAAAGCAAATATAGGTGGACAAACGCATAGAACTGCAAAGATTACAGCAGATAGACTTGATATTAATGTTCACAAGGGTATTGCTAATGGTAAAAATATCCATATTACGAGACTAGAACATGGAAAAGTTAATGGCGAAAGAGTTGATATTATTCAAGCTTTAGGTGGAGTTATAAAGGCTAAAGAGATAGATATAGATATATGTGCATCACATGTAAAAGCAACTGCATCACAAAGAATTGAGATAAAAAAAATGCATGGTAGTGAAAATACATTTACTATTAATCCTCTTATACGAAAAGATGTGATCTCTGGATTGAATGATAATAAGGATGAGATTAAGGCTCTTAAAGTTGATATTAATACTATCAATAAAGATGTTAAAAAATATAAAAAACTTGTTAAAGATGGAACAGCCTCATTTATGGATATTAAAAAAAGACTACTCCATTATAAAAAGCATGGTGTAAAAATGCCAGCTTCATTTGTTCAAAAGTATAAACAGTTTCAAAATATGCAGGTAAAATTGAAAGATTTAGAAAGCAGTTTAAAAGTGAAAAGTGAAAAGCTAGAGTTACTATCTAGTAAAACAAAATCATTTCAAGATGATATACTAAATGCAAGAATTATCAATAGAGACAGATGGATTGGCTACAATGAAATAAAATTTAAGTTGGTCAAACCTGATATAGAGCTAGTATATAAGCCAAAGGAAGGCTCATCAGATAAAATCTTTGGTCTTGTTGAGGTTGCAGAAGGTGAATTTGAAATTAAAGCTATGAAAGAGTAAATATGATTGTTGGTTTAAGTGGAAAAATAGTTTATAAAGAGCCAAGTTTTGTTCATGTTGATGTAAA
>Ga0256829_1000862_pt1 | contig 27055 bp, 24 predicted proteins | sample 131447metaG_FD_185979 | JGI IMG/M metagenome (GOLD analysis project Ga0256829, IMG submission 185979) | Hydrothermal vent microbial communities from Lau Basin, Pacific Ocean - 131-447 | ecosystem: Environmental > Aquatic > Marine > Hydrothermal vents | place: Pacific Ocean: Lau Basin | collected... | reverse complement strand
CTGCCAACGCCGAAGGCGGTATCGATATGGAGACGCGGAGGATCAACACTTACTACGATTTTAATCTCGGCTGACCTGTAACGCCCTTCATTGGAGCAGGCATAGAGATTAGCGACATAAACGTCGGCTACAGCCCTTCCACCACCGAAATCATCGATGATGACGACCGAGCAACCGCATACCAGCGGGCTATCGGCAGTTCAGCAGAGCTCGACAACGAAAACAACCATTAAGGCACATACTCAAAGTCGACATCATAATCGTCATCATCAAAGTCGTCACCGGAGTCATCGCCATCGTTTTTACGACGCTGACGATGCTTCTCGCGCAACACCTCGATGCGCTCACGCGCCTCGTGTTGCATAGCCTCTTGCACAGCCTCCTCGCGCTCCTGAGCCTCGAGATCACCCTTCTCTTCGTCCCAACGCTCCTCAAGATAGTCCATCAACTGACCACACAGCTCCGCCGTCCCCTGCTTGTTGATAGCTGAAATCTGAAAAACCGGCCCTTGCCACTGCAGCCTCTCGATAACTTCCTGACAGCGCTGCTCAACCTCTTCCTCGGGCAACAAATCCACTTTATTCAACAACAACCAACGCTCACGCCCCGCAAGCGTAGAAGAGAAAGCCTCAAGCTCATCAATAATCGCCTGGGCATTATCAGCTGGTGAGCTTTCATCAAACGGACTCATATCAACCAAATGCAGCAGCACTCGACAGCGAGTCAAATGCTTCAAAAAGCGAATTCCAAGCCCCGCTCCTTCAGAGGCGCCCTCGATCAGCCCTGGAATATCCGCCACCACGAAACCGCGATGCTGCTGCACTTTTACCACGCCAAGGTTTGGCACCAGCGTCGTAAAAGGATAATCAGCCACCTTGGGTTTGGCCGACGAGACCGCACGAATGAACGTTGACTTACCAGCATTGGGCAAACCCAGCAGCCCCACATCCGCCAGAACCTTCAGCTCCAGTTTCAAATTGCGCTGCTCACCCTCTTTACCAGGGGTAAACTGGCGCGGCGCACGGTTAACACTGGATTTAAAGCGAGTATTTCCAATTCCGTGATACCCGCCCTTTGCGACCAACAACAATTCGTCATGCGCCCGAATATCGCCCAACACCTCTTCAGTATCGACATCCAGAACTGTGGTCCCAATTGGCACATCCAGAATCAAGTCATCACCTTTAGCACCAGTGCAATTTCGCCCCTGACCAGACTTACCGCTTTCGGCGCGATACTTGGGCTGGTAGCGATAATCCACCAACGTGTTGAGATTTTCATTACCGCGCAGGTACACACTGCCACCATCGCCACCATCGCCACCATCAGGGCCACCTTTGGCGACATATTTCTCCCGGCGAAAACTGACACAACCATTTCCACCGCGCCCGGCGTGAACATATATGGGCGCCTCATCTACAAACTTCATGGTCTATCTCCGCTGTTTCACCGGACAATCCGGACATACAAATATGATAATGACAAAAACACAAAAGCCCCATCATTGACTCAATGACAGGGCTTTGCGGCTGCGCCCCATGAGGCGCATAAAAATCGTCCGCAGCTATAAAGCTACAGTTACGCAGCTACAATGCTAACGAACTTACGATTTTTGGCACCTTTAACTTCAAACTTAACAACGCCGTCTGCCTTGGCAAACAGAGTATGGTCTTTACCGATACCTACGTTATCACCAGCGTGAAAACGAGTACCGCGCTGACGAACCAAAATATTGCCCGCCAGAACAGTTTGACCACCGTAACGCTTTACACCAAGACGCTTACTCTCGGAGTCGCGTCCGTTTCGAGTACTACCACCAGCTTTCTTATGAGCCATTGTTCAAACTCCTCAAATTAACCTTTGATACCAGTGATCTTAACTTCGGTATACCACTGACGATGACCTTGACGCTTCATAGAGTGCTTACGACGACGGAACTTGATAATTTTCACTTTCTCGCCGCGACCATGACTAACAACTTCAGCAGTCACTTTAGCACCATCAACAACCGGCGCACCGATTTTGATGTCATCACCGTTAGCTACCAACAAAACCTGATCGAAATCGATAGACTCGCCAGTAGCCACTTCAATTTTTTCCAACTTGAGGGTTTCACCCTCTACTACGCGATGCTGCTTACCACCGCTTACAAATACTGCGTACATAAATGCTCCAATCTCAGTATTGGACGACACGAAGCAGTAGTCAGTGAGCCTTCCTACATTTTGCTTGGGCTTGCGTCGTATTTACCCGACCCTACGAATCAGGGGCGGCAATTCTACGGCAACCACCGTCAATTCGCAAGCCCAAAAACCGCTAAAACCCCAGAGCAGCCAAGCAATAGCAGCACAGCCGCAGAGCGGCTCGAGTTTTCTTGACACCCCTGTCGACGCCCCATAGCATCACGCCTTTATTTAGAGGCTACAAAAAGCCCTTCGCACCAATCCAATATTCCGTCAAGAAGCCCTATTTATGCTGCCTTTTCACCAAGCCGTCGCCGACGATTTTGAAGCCGTCAATCAACTGATCATCGAACAACTGGAATCCAACGTAGATTTGGTGGAGAACATCGGCCACTACCTGGTGGAAGCCGGAGGCAAACGTCTGCGACCACTGTTGGTACTACTCAGCGCCAACGCCTTGCAGTATCAGGGCAGACAGCACCTGCAACTGGCCGCCATTATTGAGTTTATCCATACCGCCACCCTGCTGCACGACGATGTCGTAGACATTTCCAACATGCGCCGCGGTCGTTTAACCGCCAACGCAAAATGGGGCAACGCCCCGAGTGTTCTGGTGGGTGATTTTCTGTATTCCCGCGCCTTTCAAATTATGGTTGCCATTGGCGATATGGAAATCATGAGAGTTTTGTCCGACACCACCAACACCATCTCTGAAGGTGAAGTACAGCAACTGGTCAACGCCAAAGACCCCAGCGTCAGCGAAGCCAACTACCTGGAAGTAATCTACAAGAAAACCGGAGCACTTTTCGAAGCCGCATGCGATACAGCCGCAATTCTGGGAGGCGCCAGCGATGCGCAGCGCCAGGCATTGAAACAATTTGGTTATCATCTTGGTTTAGCATTCCAACTGATTGACGACGCCCTGGATTACGAAGGCGACCCTGAGACACTGGGCAAAAACGTCGGCGACGACCTGGCCGAAGGCAAACCCACCCTGCCACTGATCCACGCTATGGCACAGGGCACAGAAAAAGAAGCCGAGACAATCGCGCAAGCCATTCGCGAAGGCGACATTGGCATGCTTGATGCAGTTGTTACTATCGTCAAGCAGACGGGCGCACTGGAATACACTCTGAAGTGCGCCAATGAACACGCCCAGAAGGCCATAGACCAACTGCAACTGCTTGAAGACACCCCTTACCGAACAGCAATGGAGCAACTGGCAAAGTTTTCCGTCGGCAGGGATCACTGAGGACCGCCAAACACTACGAGGCCAATGAATGACGCAGGATTGCGCAGTGACCGCCCCGGCCAGGCAACGCCTGGCCGACCACAAACACCAATGGACTGAAACCCTACAGAGCCTGTTTCACAACGACGGCCAGCGCGCTGAACGATTTCACGCCGAGTGTGGCGAGCTCTTTCTGGACTATTCTAAGTCACATATCACTGAGACCACCCGCCAACTGCTCTGCGAGCTCGCGGAAACTGCCGGACTCAAAGAGGCCATCGGGCAACTCGTCAATGGCGAGCACATCAACAACACCGAAGACAGGCCCGCACTGCATACTCTGTTGCGAAGTAGATCCACCCCCACAAAACCCCTGCTTCGCTCCTACCAGCAACAAATCCAACAATGCCAAGCGCAGATGGCTCAATTGGTAGAACAACTGCATCAACAACGCTGGACAGGCCATACGGGCAAAGCCATAACCCATGTAGTCAACATCGGCATAGGCGGCTCGGACCTTGGACCACGCATGGTTTGCGAAGCGTTGGAAGACTACCGCGCCTCTTCGATTGAGGTGCGCTTTGTCGCAAATCTAGACCCCAGTGAAATTCTCAATACCCTCAAGGACCTGCCAGCAGAAACCACCCTTTTTATAGTAGCCTCCAAGTCATTTACCACCTTGGAGACCCTCTCCAACGCCGAATCAGCGCGCAAATGGCTGCTTCAAAATGGCTGCCCCATGGGCAAACTTCCGCACCATTTTGTGGCAGTAAGCAGCAACATAGAAAAAGCCGTAGCATTTGGAATCGCCGAAGAGAATATATTCCCCATGTGGGACTGGGTGGGCGGACGCTACTCACTCTGGTCGGCAATAGGCCTGCCCATCGCGATACAGATAGGCTGGGATAACTTCACGCAGCTGCTCGAAGGCGCCGAGCAAATGGATCAACACTTCACCAGCACCAGCTTCGATCAAAACCTTCCGGTGTTACTGGCCTTGATCACTTACTGGTACAGCCAGCACTGGTCTTGCTCCAACCAGGCAATTCTGCCTTACAGTCACAGCCTCAAGAGCTTCCCCATGTTCTTGCAGCAGATGGACATGGAGAGCCTCGGCAAGTCCGTTAGCCGATCCGGCGACAACATCTCGCAACAGACAGGATTGGTCATATGGGGCACCGAGGAATGCAATGGCCAACATTCCTTTCACCAACTGCTACTGCAGGGCACCCAAACAATCCCTGTAGACTTTATTGCCTTCAGCCGCCCCTACTGCGACCGCAACAACCAGCACACGCATTTGCTGGCTTCGTGCCTAAGCCAGGCACAGGCGCTATTGACCGGTAAAAGTGAGCAGCAGGCGCAACAGGAGCTCATTGCATCGGGACACACACCCGAACAGGCTGCAAGCATTGCTCCACACAAGGTTATCGAAGGCAACAGACCCAGCAATACCTTGTTGATAGAACAGCTGACCCCAAAGACTCTGGGTGCCCTTACCGCGCTCTACGAACACAAAGTATTCACCCTGAGCGTACTACTAGGCATCAACGCCTTTGACCAATGGGGGGTGGAGCTGGGCAAACAACTTGGAAGCAAGGCCTATCAGGCCCTGAAGACTGGAGAGCTGCCCAACAACTGGGACAACTCTACCGCTTTGCTTGCTCGCAGAATCCGCAAGCAAGCAAAGCTTGAACTCTAAATAACCCGCAAGGAACTCGGGGCGGAACAGCCAAGAGCAGATACTGCCGTGCAAACCGCCCCTTGAAGCTACTGACTATCCAACAGCTGCAACAACTCCTGAGTTTGACGTTGCATCAACTCTGAGTCACCGCGACTTTCCACATTCAAACGCACTACCGGTTCAGTATTGGACATCCGCAGATTAAAACGCCACTGACCAAAATCCATGCTTAGGCCATCGGTGTAGTCCACGTCCTGTGCCTGCGCCAAATAACGCTGTTTAACAGCCTCAATAGCGGCGGGAGGATCGGCGATCTTGCGATTAATCTCGCCGCTGCAAGGAAATTGCTCAATACAATCATCCACCAGCTCCGCCAGCGTTTTACCCGTGCGAGACATCAACTCAGTCACCAACAACCAAGGAATCATACCGCTATCGCAGTAGGCAAAATCTCTGAAATAGTGATGAGCACTCATCTCCCCGCCATAGACAGCATCCTCGGCTCGCATGCGCTCCTTAATGAAGGCGTGGCCGGTCTTACTCTGGATAGGCTCACCCCCGTGACTCTCAACAATGGCCTGTGTATTCCACACCAGTCGAGGATCGTGAACCACCTTGCCGCCAGGTTGCTTGAGCAGGAACACTTCGGCCAGCAACCCAACCAGATAATACCCTTCGAGAAAACGCCCATCGGCATCAAAGAAAAAGCAGCGATCAAAATCGCCATCCCAGGCCAACCCTAAATCGGCGCCGTGCTCACGAACTGCCGCCGCCGTGGCACCTCTATTCTCTTCCAGCAGAGGATTGGGCACTCCGTGGGGAAAGTTCCCGTCGGGATCATAGTGCACTTTGATAAACTCAAAGGGCAACAGAGACTCAATCGCATCCAACGCTAGGCCAGCACCGCCATTGCCCGGGTTAACAACAACCTTCAACGGCTTCAGCAAAGGCGCATCCACATACCCCAACAAATGCTGCACATAGGCATCACGGGTATCCTGGCGCAGCAACTCACCCTTTACAGGCGCTTTGGCAAAATCGTTCTGCTCCGCCAGGCGGCGAATGTCATTGAGTCCGGTATCACCACTGATAGGCCTCGAACCCTCACGTACGAGCTTCATACCGTTGTAGTCTTTGGGATTGTGACTCGCAGTAACACAAATTCCGCCATCCACCTTAAGATGAAATGTCGCAAAATAGACTTCTTCAGTACCGCACGCACCAATATGAATCACATTCACGCCAGAATCTGTTAGCCCTTCTGCCAGAGCTTCAGTCAATTCGGGGCTACTGAGGCGAATATCGTGCCCAACTACGACCCGCTCCGGCTTAAGGAATTGGGCGTAGGCGCAACCGATACGATAGGCTATTTCAGGGTTCAACTCATCGGGCATGCGTCCGCGAATATCATAGGCCTTAAAACAAGTCAGCGTCGTCATCTCAACCCCTCAGTTACGCTTTATAGATGTTTTCATAAACGTGGTTAGTAGCTTCAACAAAGCCCTCCACACTACCACAATCGAAGCGCTGCCCCTTGAATTTATAAGCCAGTACACAGCCCTTCTTCGCCTGCGTCAGCAAGGCATCGGTCAGCTGCACTTCGCCGTTTTTACCCGGCGGGGTATTCTCAATAATCTCAAAAATATCCGGCGTCAGAATGTAACGGCCAATAATAGCCAAGTTACTTGGGGCCTCTTCCTTGCTGGGCTTTTCCACCATATCCGTCACCTGATACAGGCCATCTTTCATCTTCTCGCCCTGAATCACACCGAACTTGTGAATCAAATGCTCTGGCACCTCCTGAATAGCCACAATACTGCAGCGAAACTGTTTATATAGCTGAGCCATCTGCGCCATCACGCCATCCACACCTGGCTCTGTCAGGCACAAATCATCGGACAGTACGACCCCAAACGCTTCGTCACCAATCAGTCGACGACCATTCAGAATCGCGTCCCCCAAGCCTTTCATCTCCACCTGACGAGTAAACGAAAACGAGGCTTTTTCCATGACATTGCGAATGCTCTCGAGATACTGCTCTTTGTCACTACCTGCAATCTGATGCTCCAGCTCATAGCTGACATCGAAATGATCGGCAATTGCTCGCTTGCCTCGCCCAGTCACCATACCGATATCGGTCATCCCCGCTTCAATGGCCTCTTCAACGCCATACTGAACCAACGGCTTGTTGACGATTGGCAGCATTTCCTTAGGCATTGCCTTGGTTGCCGGTAAAAAACGGGTGCCGTATCCGGCGACGGGGAACAAACATTTCTTCATTGAAAGGACTCCTATCCTTAAGTGCAGAGATCACAAATAGCGACTGCTTAGTATTGCGCAACGCAGCCTATCGCATAATTGTTACAGTCTCTATAGTCGGCGAAACCCCAAATTGGGAGTACCTCCTATGACCAGCAAATATCTGGCCAAATATTGATTTGTCTTCAAGTCACTGTAAATTGGTCTAACAACCAGCACTTCCGTGACCTGCCAGTCTAGACATGACTTATTCAGCAGGTAGAATACGGGACTTTGCGACCACCGGGTCAGCCGGCGGTCCGCACCTCTTAAGAAACCACAAGCCGAGCCCTGATTTATATGAGCACAATGGACCTTTCGAACCGCAAGAACTCTTACAATCGTGACGAACTACTCGATTGTGGCCACGGACGCATGTTTGGTGAGGGCAACGCGCAGCTTCCCATCCCCAATATGCTGATGCTGGACCGCATCAAGCACATCAGCAGTGAGGGCGGCGAGTACGGCAAAGGCGAAATCATCGCCGAACTGGATATCACTCCCGATCTCTGGTTCTTTGACTGCCACTTCCCCGGCGACCCGGTAATGCCCGGCTGTCTAGGCCTGGATGCCATGTGGCAACTGGTAGGCTTCTACCTGGCTTGGAAAGGTAACGAAGGCCGCGGACGCGCGCTGGGCTCCGGCGAAGTCAAATTCACCGGACAAATTCTGCCAACCGCCAAGAAAGTCACCTACCATATCAACCTCAAGCGCGTAATCGAGCGCAAACTGGTAATGGGTATAGCGGACGGCAAGGTCTCAGTAGACGGTCGCGAAATCTACTTCGCCAAAGATCTGCGTGTAGGCTTGTTCCAGAATACCGACAGCTTTTAAGAATTCCGGCCGGCACTCAAATCGGCCACCAGTCACACCAGAGGTGTTATATATGAAACGCGTTGTAGTCACCGGCATGGGCATTGTGTCTTGTATCGGCAATGATAAGGACACAGTACTTACCTCCCTGAAAGAAGGCCGCTCCGGCATTAAGATTCAGGAAGAATACAAAGAACGAGGCTTCCGCAGCCACCTGGCCGGCAGTGTCGACATCGACTTCAAAGAACACATTGACCGCAAGCAACTGCGCTTTATGGGCGATTCTGCGGCTTATGCTTACATTTCCATGAAGCAGGCCATTGATGACAGCGGCCTGAGCGAAGAACAGGTCTCCAACGAGCGCACCGGTATTATCATGGGGTCCGGTGGTGCCTCATCGAAGAATCTGGTGGAATCTGCTGACATTCTTCGCGAGAAGGGCATCAAACGTGTTGGCCCTTACCGCGTCACCCAAACCATGGGCAGCACCACATCTGCATGCCTTGCCACGCCCTTTAAGATCAAGGGCGTCAACTACAGCATCTCCTCCGCCTGCGCCACCAGCGCCCACTGCGTGGGCAACGCCATGGAACTGATTCAACTGGGCAAGCAGGATGTGGTCTTCGCCGGTGGCGGCGAAGAGGAGCACTGGACCATGACAGCCCTGTTCGATGCCATGGGCGCACTGTCCACCAAGTACAACGACACCCCCGAAAAAGCATCTCGTGCCTATGACGCCAATCGTGATGGCTTTGTCATCGCCGGTGGCGGCGGCTGTCTGGTACTGGAAGAACTGGAGCACGCCAAAGCCCGCGGCGCCAAGATCTACGCCGAAGTCGTTGGCTACGGAGCCACTTCCGACGGCTACGACATGGTTGCCCCATCCGGCGAAGGCGCAGCGCGCTGCATGCGCCAAGCCATGGCTACCGTTAACGGAGACATTGACTACATCAACTCTCATGGCACCAGCACTCCAGTGGGCGACGTTGCAGAACTGGGCGCCGTACGCGAAGTATTTGGCGACAATACCCCGGCGATCAGCTCAACCAAATCACTGACTGGCCACTCCCTGGGGGCCACCGGCGTCCAAGAAGCCATCTACAGCCTGCTGATGATGGAAAACGATTTTGTTTGTGCCTCCGCTAACGTTGAGGAACTCGACGAACAAGCAGCCAACATGAACATCGTCACCGAGCGTCGCGACAACGCCAACCTTCAGCGAGTTATGTCCAACAGCTTTGGTTTTGGCGGCACCAACGCCAGCCTGGTATTTGCCAGATACCAAGACTGACCATTGAGCTAATAGCTCCACAAAAAAGGGCATCACTCCCCACGGATTGATGCCCTTTTTTGTAGCCCATCTGAGCCAGAGATTTATATTTCGAAGCGGCTCTCTTCAAGATACTGTGCAACCAAAGCACCCAACCCCTGCCGCCAACTCTTAGCCTGAACACCGAAGTCGTCCCGGCAACGGCGCATCGTCAGCACTCCGCTCACAGGCTCCTGTGACCAGATACCAACCTCCAGCATTTCGTCATCACCGTAGTACAACCATTCGCTTTTTGATATTCCGTGATCGTCCCGCAGATGAGCTGCCAGAACCTCAGCCAATTCCGCCACTGAACAGGTATCCCCAGACGCATAGTGAATCACCCCCCAGTTTTCCGCACCGCACAGAATTTGCTGCACCAGAGAAACCACCACCTTCGCAACAGACGTCATATTGAGAGGTGCACCAGTGCGAGATTCAGTGACAGCAAGAGCCTCCTCGGCCATCAGGCCATCCAAAACCCTCTTGAATACTGTGTCAGAGTGAAGATCAAGCAGCCACCCCACCCGCAGGCAGATCACCCGCTCAAGCTCCAATACCAGAGAACGCTCGGCACTCCAAAAGGCACGACCAGAATTGCTCAGCGGCGATGGTCGATCCTGCTCATCGTACGATGACTTATTCTCCCCTCCAAACACGCGAAAACTGGAAAGATGGATGACAGAACAAGGAAAATCTCGAGCAGCAACCCCCAGAACCTCCGCAACCTGAACAATCACCCCCTGCTTTTCGATCGAAGGGAATTCAGCCCATCCCAGAGTATTGATAATGATCTCCGGTGCATTATCGTCCAGATACTCACGCACCGCCTCCAAATCGCACCAATCGAGGGACTCAGGCTTGGGTACCAACATGGAAAAATGCGTTGCCTCAAAGCCTTTCAGCAAAGCTTGCCCCAGGGACGAATAGGCATCAGTAATTACAACACGTGTAGCCACAACACTCTCACAATTCAACACCCCGCTTGACGGGGACTATCAAGACCAAAAACCCGCCACTTGGGCGGGTCTTATACCGACAATTCCAGGTATTTTAGAAGGGAATATCGTCGTCAAAATTATCAAATGCCGGTGGCGCTTGCGGCGCTGGAGCGGGAGCTGCTTTAGGCTGCTGAACCGGGGCCGATGCCGGAGCCATCTGCGGCTGTCCCTGCGGGGCCATTTGCGCAGGTGGCTGCTGTGGAGGCTGCTGATAATTGGCCTGCTGCGGTGCAACGGGCTGTTGATAGCCACCCATACCGCCTCCCATGCCCGCGCCATCCTGACGGCTATCCAGCATTTGCATTTCACTGGCGACAATTTCCGTAGTGTATCGATCCTGGCCATCCTGCCCCTGCCATTTACGAGTACGCAGTGAACCCTCAATGTATAACTTTGATCCCTTGCGGACGTACTCGCCTACAATCTCTGCGAGGCGATTAAAAAATACCACTCGATGCCATTCAGTACGCTCCTGCTGCTGACCGGTTTGCTTGTCCTTCCAACTCTCGGAAGTGGCAACACTGATGTTGGTTACCGCGCCGCCACTGGGCATATACTTCATCTCTGGATCCTGTCCTACATTACCCACCAGGATGACTTTGTTAATACCTCTGGCCATTATTTGTTTCTCCTACAAACCACTATCGAGCCGGCACTGCGGCCCCAATATTTATAAATACGATTTATTCACGCGGGGACAGATATTTGCCTGCACACATTTCAAACCAAGCACTCGAGCTTACACCAGCTCCACTGCATCCACCAGTCAAACAACAGTACTAAAGCTACCAATTACCAATCGCGGTTTTCGATACTCTGCTGATCAAATTCCCGATCATCAACTTTGAGGTAAGCTGTCGCCTCATCTTCGATAATAATGACCTCAGCGACACCCGGCAAAGCTGACAGAAATTCATCGACGCGATCCACTTCATCCAGACTTACAGGGACCTTAACCAGGGTCAAATGCTTGGGCGACTTCATATTTTGTGCGATGAGCAGCCATAGCAACAACATAACTGCAGCCCCAATAAACACTCCGGAAAAAGTGAATTCCTGCAGCAGCCAACCACCACCGACACCACCAACGAACGCCCCCAGGAACTGGCAGGTAGAATAGATTCCAGACGCAGTACCCTTGGCACCTGCCGGGGCTATTTTGCTCATCAAAGACGGCAAGGTAGCCTCGAGTAAGTTGAAGGCGATAAAGAAAAAGAACAGCGCCACGAAAAATGCCCAACGCACATCGATAAAGCAAGCCAGCGCCACCTCGCTTGTGGCCAAAAGAGCTACAGCAGAGATAAATACCCCTTTCATTTTCCGCTGTTTTTCCGCAATTATAATAAAGGGCACCATCGCGACAAATGCCAGAATCAAGAGCGGCAGGTAGACCAGCCAGTGATCATCTCGCCCCACAGCGAGATTTTGCTCCAACACCAACGGCATAGCCACAAAGCTCGCCATGAGTACTGCGTGCAGCACAAACACCCCAAAATTGAGTCGCTGCAGCTCGCCAATTCTGGCAATTTGCCCCACCAACTCAGGCACGGTCCCCGTGTCTCTGTGACGCCTGGCCGTCGCCATAGGGGTCGGCACCCAACGCCACACAATCACCAATCCCACTGCCGCCAACGCAGCAGTCATCGTAAATATTGCCTGCATGCCACCAATTTTGGCCAACGCAGGCCCCAGCACCAATGCGACCGAAAACGAAACACCAATCGACGCGCCGATTGAAGCCATAGCTTTGGTACGATTCTGATCCTGAGTTACATCCGCCACCAGCGCCATAATGGCCCCGGCAATGGCTCCCGCTCCTTGCAGAGCCCGTCCGAGTATCAAACCATAGATTGATTCCGCCATGGCAGCCACTACCGAGCCCATAGCAAAAATCAGCAACCCTATGATTATCACCGGCTTGCGACCTACACGATCTGAAAGACTGCCAAACGGAATTTGCAGTATCGCCTGACTAAAACCATAGGCTCCCAGAGCCATTCCCAGCAGCAACGGAGTACTGGCCTCGTAATGCTCTCCATAAAGCATCAGTACCGGCAACACCATAAACAGGCCAAGCATACGGAAGGCGTAGAGACTCGCCAGCGACACAATTGCCCGCCGCTCAACCGCAGTAATTACTTCAGACACACATCCTCCTCGGATCTGTTAATGAAAGAGCCTGTAGAAAATAGGGGCGCATTCTACCCGAATTCCAGTGCCGACCCAAAAGCCAGTGGGCTTGATGCAGCACAAATTCTGCGCACAAAAGCCATGAATTCTAGACATTGGTCGCAATAGCGCTCAACAGCACACAAATTCTGTTCTAGAATGAAGCCATTAGAAAAAATAGACCGCTATCAGGAGTCAACTATGAAAGTACGTAACTTGATTATTGCCGCTGCTATTGCCGCAACCCCAATGTTTGCACAAGCCGCTGGCGACGCAGCTGCAGGCAAGGCAAAAGCCGTAACCTGTGCCGCCTGTCACGGCGCCAACGGCAAAGCCGCCATCCCAACTTACCCCAACCTGGCAGGCCAGAACGCCGGCTACTTGGAAGTGGCACTTAAAGACTACAAAAACGGCAAACGCACCGGCACCCAAGCTGCCATGATGACCGGCATGGCCAAACCTCTGAGCGATGCCGACATTGCCAATCTGGCCGCCTACTTCAGCAGCCTCTAAGGCAAACAAGTGAAAGCGCCTTAGGCAACACTAGGCGCTTTTGGAAAGCACAAAAAAGCCGGCTTAATAGCCGGCTTTTTATTGCCTGAACTGCAGGTAGATTAAGCGTCTTTCAGAGCCGCTACCAGGTCCAGAATTGCACCCTTACCGTCACCAAACAACATCAGAGTATTGTCTTTGGCAAACAATGGGTTAGGCAGACCCGCAAAACCTGCAGACAGAGAGCGCTTAACAACAACGACTGTCTTGGCCTTGTCAACGTTCAGAATCGGCATACCGTAGATTGGACTGCCCTTGTCTTCACGTGCCAGCGGGTTAGTTACGTCGTTCGCACCAATCACGATGGCAACATCAGTCTGATCAAAGGTCGGGTTGATTACGTCCATTTCCTTCAGCTTGTCGTAGGAAACTTCTGCCTCAGCCATCAATACATTCATATGGCCAGGCATACGACCAGCAACCGGGTGAATAGCGTATTCAACTTCAATACCCATATCTTCCAGAGTATCAGACAAATCGCGAACAGCGTGCTGGGCCTGAGCCATCGCCAAACCAAAACCTGGAACGATCACAACACGACGCGCAGTTTCCAGCAGCATACCCACTTCTTCAGGAGAACTGGATTTAACCTTACCGGCGTAAACTTCATCAGCATCCATGGCTTCGCCTGCTTCCGCCATCACACCAAACAGAACGTTGGTCAGAGAGCGGTTCATAGCCACACACATGATCTGAGTCAGAATAATACCCGAGGCACCCACCAGAGAACCGGTAATAATCAGAGCACTGTTGCCCATTACAAAACCCGCAGCCGCAGCCGCGATACCGGAGTAAGAGTTCAATAGGGCGATAACTACCGGCATATCGGCACCACCAATTGGCATAACCAACAGGATACCCATAACACAGGCCGCTACCACGATACCCCAGAACAGAGTAGTGTTCGCTGGATCAACGGTCAGGTAGCCGATACCGATAATGGAACCAATCAGCAGCAGTGCGTTAACCGCCTTCATGCCAGGGAAGCCTTTAGGCTGCCCATCGATCAGCTCTTGCAGCTTGGCAAAAGCAACGAAAGATCCAGTCAGGGTGACCGCACCGATAAATACTGCAGCCCCGGTAGCGATCATTGCTACAGTGCTCATGCCAGAAGTCACACCCATGACCTCGGCAGCTTTCGCAGCCAGTTCACCGTGATTACTAGGCAGAGCCTTAAAGAACTCAGCGGCCGCGATAGCCAAAGAAGCACCACCACCGAAGCCGTTCAGCAATGCAATCAACTGAGGCATAGCGGTCATCTGAATCTTGATGGCCAGAGTGGCACCAACAATGGCACCAACGACCGCACCAGCAACGATCCACTCGTAGCTAACCACTTCATTATTCAGCAGAGTAACAACGATGGCCACCAACATACCGGAAGCTGCCAACTGGTTACCGCGTACCGCAGTTTTAGGCTTAGACAAGCCCTTGATGCCCAGAATAAACAGGGACGCCGCAACGATATAGGCGATTTCGATCAAGTTTGCATTCATGACTTACTTCCTCTTGAACATCGCCAACATGCGGTTGGTTACCATAAAGCCACCCACAACGTTAATTGTCGCCAAAGCAACAGCGATAAAGCCCAGCACGTTTACCAGAGTCTGGTCACCACCGTGACCGGCAGCCAGAATGGCACCGACAATGGTAATACCTGAAATGGCATTAGTACCTGACATCAATGGCGTGTGCAGAGTCGGTGGTACTTTGGTAATCAGTTCAAAGCCCAGAAATACAGCCAGAACAAATAGAGTCAATTGAATTACAGTGATATCCATCTTAGATCCCCTTATGCATCGGCCGCTTCATCAGCGGACTCTTTAACCGGCAACTCAGGCATACCCAGCAGTTCGCGCATACGAACCTGAGGCACATCACCCTCCAGGGATACAACGGTCTCACGAATGATTTCGTCTTCGTAATCCAGGTTGAGGTTACCTTCGTCGTCCACCAGGTGCGCCAGCAAGTTTTCAATGTTCTTGCCGTACATTTGGCTCGCGTGAGAAGCCACGGTGGAAGGAACGTTTTTAGGACCAATGATTTTGACACCATTGACTACTACGGTTTCACCCAGCTGGGTCAGCTCGCAGTTGCCGCCTTTCTCAGCAGCCAGATCCACAATGACAGCACCAGGCTTCATCTTCTGAACCATGTCAGCAGTAATCAAGATCGGGGATTTTTTACCAGGAACAGCAGCAGTAGTAATAACCACATCCTGCTGAGACAGCACGTCAGCCATGGCCGCTTGCTGCTTGGCGATAAAGTCAGCGGATTGCTCTTTAGCATAACCACCGGAGGTTTCAGTGTTTTCCGCTTCGATGTTCAGCTCAACCGGCTTGGCACCAACAGACAGAATCTGCTCGCGGGCAGCAGGTCGTACGTCGTAAGCTTCCACAACGGCGCCCAAACGTTTGGCCGTCGCACAGGCCTGAAGCCCGGCAACACCAGCGCCCATAATAAAGGCACGAGCAGGGTTCAGAGTACCCGCGGCAGTCATGTTCATTGGGAACATAGCAGCCAGTTCTGAAGCACCGATCAGCACGGCCTTATAACCGGCGATCATGGCGTTAGAAGACAATACATCCATCGCCTGAGCACGGGTGATACGTGGAATCAATTCCATCGCCACACCGGTCACTTTCTTTTCAGCCAACTGCTGAGCAAACTCGGGGTTTGCCAGAGGGTCCATTTGACCCACCAGAACCTGACCTGCCTTGAGGTTGGCAAAATCTTCAGCACCGGTATCCTGATTCAAACCAGGGGTCTGAACCTGAACAACAATATCGGATTTCTCAAAAATATCAGCGCGAGAAACCAGAGTGGCTCCTGCTTCCTGATAAGCCGCATCAGCATGACCTGCTGCAGCGCCAGCACCGTTTTCAATGAGTACTTCACGCCCTAGCTTGACCAATGCAGCAACATTCTGAGGAATCAACCCGACTCGGCATTCGCCAGGACAGGTCTCTTTTGGGATTCCTATAATCACTTACATTCCCTCCATCGTAACTTGGCTCCCGACTGCTCTTTTGTTGGCAGCTTAATGGGACATTGGGGGAGTTGTGCCGAGCGTCAACCAGATCACTCAGACATCACTCCTGAATTTCACGATTTTTGTCTCGCGCCCAAACAAGGAGGGGCGAATGACAACCCGGCAAGGTCTTCCAAAAATCGAGGGGGCACAACTTTATAGAATTGTATCGGCCTTGTCTCTAGCAGATTGCGGCACATTTAGTGTCATTTACGCCAATTTTGGCCAATCTATAAGCCCAAAATGGGTTTTAGGAAGTGCCCTGTGTGAGATAAGGTATTTTCAGCGACCGCTTCGGGCGTCCCGGTAGCGATAATTTGACCACCGCCACTGCCTCCTTCGGGCCCCAAATCTACAATCCAATCAGCGGTCTTAATAACATCAAGGTTGTGCTCGATCACAACAACCGTATTACCGTGATCACGCAAACGATGCAGGACGTTGAGAAGCTGCTGAATATCGTGGAAATGCAGCCCCGTTGTCGGCTCATCAAGAATATACAGAGTTTTACCGGTATCGCGTTTGGACAGCTCTTTGGCCAACTTAACTCGCTGAGCCTCACCACCAGATAGCGTAGTAGCGGCCTGCCCCAGGCGAATATAGGAAAGGCCCACGTCCATCAGGGTTTGCAGCTTTTTGGACACTGACGGAATCGCATCGAAAAACTCACGCGCGTCTTCCACCGTCATATCCAGCGCCTCGTGAATATTCTTACCCTTGTATTTGATCTCAAGGGTTTCGCGGTTGTAGCGTTTGCCTTTACAGACATCACAGGGAACGTAAACATCTGGCAAAAAGTGCATTTCCACTTTCACCACCCCATCCCCCTGACAGGCCTCACAGCGGCCACCCTTGACGTTAAAACTGAAACGCCCGGGCTTATAACCTCGTGAACGCGCCTCCTGAGTTCCAGAAAAAAGCTCTCGAATGGGAGTAAAAATGCCGGTATAAGTGGCCGGATTCGAGCGAGGCGTGCGACCAATCGGACTTTGATCAATATCCACACACTTATCAAAGTTATCCATGCCCTCGACTGCACTATGAGGGGCAGCTTTCAACGTAGTCGCACCGTTTAGTGCTGTTGCTGCCAACGGATAGAGGGTAGCGTTGATCAACGTCGATTTACCGGAACCAGACACACCGGTAACACAGGTCATCAAGCCTACGGGGATCTCCAGGGTGACATCCTGAAGATTGTTGCCCGACGCCCCTTTGAGGGTCAGTTTCTGCTCCGGATAAGGCGTTCTGCTCTCAGGTATAGCAATAGCTTCAACTCCAGACAGATACTTACCCGTAAGTGAACCCGGCGCTTCCATAATCTCATTGACAGTGCCCTGAGCGACCACTGCGCCCCCATGAACACCAGCGCCCGGACCAATATCTACGACATGGTCTGCCAACCGAATAGCATCTTCGTCATGCTCTACAACAATCACCGTGTTACCCAAGTCCCGCAAATGGGTCAGGGTATTCAGCAATCGATCATTGTCCCGCTGATGCAAGCCGATTGAGGGCTCATCAAGAATGTACATAACACCCACTAGCCCCGCACCAATTTGACTGGCCAAACGAATCCGCTGGGCCTCACCGCCGGACAGTGTTTCAGCACTTCGATCCAGCGTCAGGTAGTTCAACCCGACATCCACCAGGAACTTAAATCGGTCGCGCAACTCCTTCAGAATTTTGTCGGCAATATCCGCCTTGGCTCCTTCAAAGACCAGGTCAGTAAAATACTGATGAGATTCGCCAACAGGCAGTGCCGTTAGCTCCGGCAGAGTTCGGTTATCCACGAAGACATTGCGAGCGTCGCGTCGCAGCCGAGTACCATCACACTCCGGACAATGCTGACTGGAAACATACTTTGACAATTCATCGCGCACACTTTGAGATTCGGTCTCCTTGTAACGCCGAGTCATATTGGGAATTACTCCCTCAAAGGTGTGATTGCGTTTGTGCACATCTCCGCGATCATTGGTGTAACTAAAGTTGATCACCTCTTTGCCGGAACCATGCAAAATCGCTTTGCGGTGCTTGGCCGGTAAATCTTGCCAGGGAGTATCAATGGAAAAGCTGTAGTGTTCAGCCAGTGAATTCAACAAATGGAAGTAGTAAAAATTGCGCTTATCCCAACCCCGAATAGCGCCCTCAGCCAAAGACGCCTCAGGAAACTGCACGACTTTGTCTTCATCAAAAAACTGACTCACGCCCAGGCCATCACAGCTCGGACAAGCTCCAGCCGGGTTGTTAAAAGAGAATAAACGCGGCTCCAGCTCTGACAGTGAGTAGTCACACACCGGACAAGCATGTTTAGCGGAGAAGAGGCGATCCTCACCAGCACCTTCGTCCATGTAACTGATGGCGGCCAAACCATCACTCAAGGCGATAGCAGTCTCAAAGGATTCAGCCAGTCGAATTTGTAAATCATCACGCACCTTGAAACGATCCACTACTACTTCAATTGTGTGCTTCTTCTTTTTATCCAGCGCCGGAACATCGTCAAGGTCTACGACCAGGCCATCAATTCGAGCCCGGACAAAACCGTCTCGGCGCAACTGCTCAAAGGTGTGCAAATGCTCACCTTTGCGATCCCTAACAATCGGAGACAGGAGCATAATTTTGCTGCCCTCGGGCAACGCCAACACCTGATCCACCATTTCACTGACCGTTTGCGCCGCCAGAGGCTCTCCGTGAATCGGGCATCGTGGCTCACCTACACGCGCAAACAACAGCCGCAAATAATCGTATATTTCAGTGATAGTACCTACGGTAGAACGAGGATTGTGAGAGGTAGACTTTTGTTCGATGGATATAGCCGGGCTCAATCCTTCCACGTGGTCCACATCCGGCTTTTCCATCATCGAGAGAAACTGACGCGCGTAAGTCGAAAGTGATTCAACATAACGACGCTGCCCCTCAGCGTAGAGGGTATCAAAGGCCAGCGAGGACTTACCGGACCCGGAAAGCCCGGTGATAACAATCAGCTTGTCCCGCGGGAGGTCAATATCGATGTTTTTGAGATTGTGCGTACGGGCGCCGCGTACATAAATGGTATCCACAGGTACTTCCTACTAGATAAAGCAAACCCTCGATTATAAGGTTTTTCCACACGAATGCACTGAGTGGCCAAACATAGCGTCGGCCACCTATTGAAGGGCCAGCTATCGCAGTGTACTGTCGTGCCATCTACGAACAAAGGAAGTCACTATGTTACCCGTCATTATGGCCGGAGGATCAGGCTCACGCCTGTGGCCACTTTCCCGCTCCCACTACCCCAAGCAGTTTCTGCCACTGCTAGGCGAGCAAACCATGCTGCAACAAACCGTTGAAAGGATAGCCGGTTGCGGCAATCCACTAATCATATGCGGTGAAGAGCACCGTTTTATCGTGGCGGAACAACTGCGCTCTGCACAGCAATCCCATCAGGGCATTATTCTTGAGCCTGAAGGTAAGAACACCGCACCAGCCATTGCCTTGGCTGCAATTGAAGCTACCCGCCAGGACCCAGAAGCCATTTTGCTGGTGCTGGCCGCTGATCACAGCATACAGCAACCCAAGGCTTTTATTGAGGCAGCCAAGAAAGGGGAAGCACTCGCCAAAGAGGGTAAATTGGTGACCTTTGGCATCATTCCCGACCAACCGCATACGGGCTACGGCTATATACGCAGCGGCGCGGAAGTTACTGAGGTAACCGGCGCATTTACCGTGTCCGAGTTTGTTGAAAAGCCCAACCGGGAAACCGCCGAACGCTACTTAGATTCCGGGGAATACTATTGGAATAGCGGCATTTTCATGTTCAAAGCGCAACGCTACCTCGACGAACTGGCCGAATACAGACCCGACATTCTAGAGCGATGCCAGTCTTCTATGGCTAACACCTGCAAAGACAGCGACTTTATACGCCCTGATGCAGACACCTTTAAAGAATGCCCGGAAGACTCTATTGACTACGCCGTCATGGAAAAAACGCGAGAGGCCGTTGTCCTTCCTATAGACTGTGGCTGGAGTGATGTAGGTTCGTGGTCCGCGCTTTGGGAGATCTCAGAGAAAGACGCTTCAGGAAACAGCTGCAAAGGTGACACTCTGACCGTTGACACACACAACTGCTACATTCACTCCGACTCCAAGCTTATCGCCAGCGTCGGTGTTGAAAACCTGATTATTATCGAAAGCGACGACGCAATCATGGTAGCGGACCAATCCAAGGTTCAGCAGGTAAAAGATGTCGTACAAAGCCTGAAGAAAGATCAGCGCTCTGAAGCAGAATACCATCGTAAGGTCTATCGTCCCTGGGGCTATTATGACTCCGTCGATCAGGGCGCACGCTTTCAGGTAAAACGTATTGTCGTAAAACCCGGTGCTCAACTCAGCCTACAGATGCACCACCATCGAGCGGAACACTGGATAGTAGTAAAGGGAACCGCCGAAGTTACCAAGGGCGAAGATACGTATCTGGTAACCGAGAATGAGTCTACATACATACCACTGGGCGTTAAGCATCGACTCAAGAATCCTGGCGCCATCCCTCTGGAAATCATTGAGGTGCAATCTGGAAGCTATTTGGGCGAGGATGACATCCAACGTTTTGATGACACTTACGGGCGAAGCTAGGCAGGCGAGCTGGTTAGGCACTCAGCTGCTGTCTACACTTTATAGACAGCAGCTAGCAGCACAACTCATCAAAACAGGCCATACTAGGCCTGTGCCACATCCGGACACGACACTTTGAACAACAAAGAGCTCACAACCGAGACACTTAACTTTATCCTGGCAACCGCCAAAGAGATCGCCCAGGAAGCCAACATCGATGGGCTCTGCTCCACTTTGCTGAAAGCCGCCATGAAGCTTACGGGCGCAGAAGGTGCCACGCTTTACCTGACAGACTCAGAGTCATCAGCAGCCACTTTAAGACACGCACTCCTGCTTAACACAGAATTAGATTTTAACAGTAGCGCCTTTGGGGACCAAAGCCAGTTTCCAGACCTGAATCTGTATAGCGAATCAGGGGCACCACTGACAAACAGAATCGCAAACCACTGTTTCCACAAGAACTGCAGTCTCAACATATCCGTTGGTGACACCGAATCTTGGGGCGCCTTTAAGGGACCTGCAGAATTCGACAGTACACATAACTACAAAACACACTCAGTGCTATGCACAGTATTGCGTAATAACAGCGATAATCCCATGGGCGCACTGCAGCTTATCAACGCCCGGAACGAATATGGCAGCCCATGCGCGTTCACCGAGGAGCAAACACAAGCACTGGAACATTTTGCTCACTTCGCAGCAGCTTCCCTGCAAAAGCAGCAACATATTGATGAGCAACGCAATCTGCTTGTTGAGCTTTCCAGCGAACCGAGTATCGACTCGCTCCTGGACCGCATACTTCGTGAGGCCAAAAAGCTGGCCAACGCAGAAGCTGGCACACTGTACTTGCTTCAAGATGATGAAGACGAACCGCACCTGAGTTTTGCACTACTCGTCAATGATCGACTAGAAATAGACACATATCAAAACCCCAAATTTCTACCAACTCAGCGAGTGCCTCTGACAGACAGCAAAGGCAAAAAAAACATGTCCAATGTCGCAAGCGCCGCGGTCCACAAGAAGAGTCCAATCGCCATCAATGATGCATACAACTGCGACGAATTTGATTTCAGCGGCACACAGAAGTTTGATGAGCAATTCGAGTATCACTCGGAATCAATTCTGGTCATTCCATTGCTAAACCATGACAACGAAGTTATCGGCATACTTCAACTTATCAATGCAAGGGAAGATAACGGTAAGATTAGAGCCTTTCCGGAAAGATCATTACAGCTCACCCAAGCTCTTGCCAGCTACGCGGCCATCGGGCTTAACAATCAACTTCTAGTCGAAGAGCTAAAGAATCTTCTAGACGCTTTCATCAAATGCATCGCGCAAGCCATTGATGCAAAATCACCCCACACTTCAGCACATTGTCAGCGTATTCCTCTGCTCACTGAAATGATCGCCAAGGCCGCCTGCGACGACCAAGGCATATTCAAAGAATTCTCACTGGACGAAGACGAATGGTACGAATTGAATGTTGCCTCATGGCTCCACGATTGCGGAAAACTCGCTACACCTGACACGCTACTGGATAAAGCCACTAAGCTGCATTTAATGAGTGACCAGATCGAAACCATCAAGGTGCGCTTTGCCTGCATGATCCGGCAAGCGGAAACCGAATTAGGAAGAAAGATTCTTAAGTCGCCAGAGAACGCCCCAACGCTAATCATGGAATGCGAGTCACTCATCGCAAAATACAGAGATGATCTTGCGTTTATAGAAGAGTGCAACAAGGGGAGCGAATTTATGGCTCGGGAAAAGCAACAGCGCATAAAAGATATTGCCAAGCAGCAATGGATCGACAGTAACGGCGAAAGCCAGCCACTGCTGAGCGACGAGCAAGTTTACAACCTATCCATCCAAAGGGGCACGCTAACCGCTGAGGAGAGACAGGCGATAAACGACCATATGGTGGTCACACTAAATATGCTTGAATCCCTTCCATTCCCCAAGAAACTGCGCCGCGTTCCGGAGTACGCTGGCGGACACCACGAACGTATGGATGGCACAGGCTTCCCGAGAGGTCTGACCCGAGATCAGCTGTCCATCCCTGCTCGAATAATGGCTGTAGCCGACGTATTTGAAGCACTAACCGCCAGCGACAGGCCCTACAAAGAACCAATGAAAGTTAGCAAGGCCCTGGCTATTATGAATAACATGGTGAAAAACCAACACCTTGACCCCGATATCTTTGAGCTGTTCACCGAAAAACAAGTTTGGAAAGAGTACGCGCACAAGGTGCTCAAAGCCGACCAACTTGACCTCGAGGATAGCCCTCAATTCTAGAACTTTACAATCAAACAGGCATAAAAAAACCGGCAAATGCCGGTTTTTTATGAAGAGGAGAAATCGTCTAATTAATCTTCTTCAACAGCTTCTGCCGCTACCGGACGATCAACCAGCTCAACGTAAGCCATAGGTGCTTTATCTCCTGCGCGGTAACCGCATTTCATAATGCGAATATAACCACCAGGACGACCTTGGTAACGTGGACCCAGTTCTGCAAACAATTTGCCTACAGCTGCTTTGTTACCCAGACGACTGAATGCCAAACGACGATTAGCAACGCTGTCGTTTTTAGACAGTGTAATCAAAGGCTCGGCAACGCCGCGCAATTCTTTGGCTTTGGCCAGGGTAGTTTTAATCAACTCGTGCTCAACCAGAGAAATAGTCATGTTCTTGAACATGGCTTTACGGTGAGAACTGTTGCGATTCAGCTGACGGCCACTATGACGATGACGCATAACTCTAAATCCTTAGTTTTCGATTTCTGAAGCTATTCTTCAGTAATCGTTGAAAATACCGCCGCGCCCTTTGTCACTGGATTCCCAGCGCAGCAACGCGGCACTAAATTACATCAGTCGTCGCTCTTCAAGCTGGCTGGAGGCCAGTTTTCCAAACGCATACCAAGAGACAGGCCGCGAGACGCGAGAATATCTTTAATCTCGGTAAGAGACTTTTTACCCAAATTCGGCGTTTTCAGAAGCTCAACTTCTGTACGCTGGATAAGATCACCAATGTAGTAGATGTTTTCTGCCTTCAAGCAGTTTGCAGAGCGAACGGTCAACTCAAGGTCATCGACCGGACGCAGAAGTACAGGATCAACCTCTTCTTCCTTCTGCTCAGGCTCTGCCTGACTCTCGCTTTCGAGATCAACAAACACCGCAAGCTGCTGCTGCAGAATTGTCGCTGCACGACGGATAGCTTCTTCAGGATCAATGGTACCATTGGTTTCCAGATCCAAAACCAGCTTATCCAAGTCGGTACGCTGCTCTACACGTGCACTCTCAACACTGTAAGCCAAACGCTGTACAGGGCTGAATGTTGCATCAAGCTGCAGACGGCCAATAGCACGGGTCTCTTCATCATCGCTGCGACGGGCATCAGCAGGCTGATAACCACGGCCACGAGCAACTGTCAGCTTCATGTTCAGGTCAACGTCGCCCGTCACATTGGCAATAACGTGCTCAGGATTTTTGATCTCAACTTCGTGATCAACCTGAATATCGCCAGCAGTGACAACGCCTGGGCCTTTCTTGCTGACAGACAAAACTACGCTGTCTTTGCCGTGCATAACCACAGCCACACCTTTGAGGTTCAACAGGATTTCAATAACATCTTCCTGAACACCCTCAATGGCGCTGTACTCGTGCAGCACGCCATCGATTTCAACTTCTGTAATCGCGCAGCCAGGCATCGAAGACAGAAGAATACGACGCAAAGCATTACCCAGAGTATGACCAAAGCCGCGCTCTAAAGGCTCCAATACAACCTTCGCACGCGTCTGATCGATCTCGGTAACGTCAATGTGACGTGGGGTCAAAAACTCGTTTACAGCACTCTGCATACTCACACCTTTAGTGATTTACCTTACTTAGAGTAAAGTTCTACGATGAGGTTTTCGTTAATTTCTGCTGGCAGATCCGCACGATCAGGAACACGCTTAAAGGTGCCCTCTTTCTTATCGGCGTTAACATCAACCCACTCCACTTCGGCGCGCTGGCCGGCCAGAGTCAAAGCTTGTTGGATACGCAGCTGATTCTTGGATTTCTCTCGAATCGCAACGACATCGCCAACTTTCACCTGAAACGAAGGGATATTTACAACCTGTCCGTTAACAGTGATGGACTTATGGGAAACCAACTGGCGGCTTTCCGCGCGAGTTGAACCGTAGCCCATGCGATAAACGACATTATCCAGACGGCTTTCAAGCAGTTGCAGCAGGTTTTCACCGGTTGCACCTTTACGACGGGCCGCTTCTTTATAATAGCTGCGGAACTGCTTCTCCAATACACCGTAGGTACGACGTACTTTCTGCTTTTCACGCAACTGAATGCCATAGTCAGACAAACGTCCACGACGCACACCGTGCTGACCAGGAGCGTTTTCCGCTTTACATTTTGAGTCCAAAGGACGAACGCCGCTCTTCAGGAACAGGTCAGTTCCTTCACGACGCGACAGCTTACAAGTTGGTCCAATATAACGTGCCATTTTCTAAGCCCCCTTATACACGACGTTTCTTCGGCGGACGACAGCCGTTGTGAGGAATAGGCGTGACGTCGGTGATGTTGGTGATCTTGTAGCCAACATTGTTCAAAGCGCGAACAGCAGACTCACGACCTGGACCAGGACCTTTAACTTCAACGTCCAGATTCTTCAGGCCATATTCTTTTGCTGCTTCTCCTGCGCGCTCTGCAGCAACCTGCGCCGCGAACGGGGTACTTTTACGGGAACCACGGAAACCGGAACCACCAGCGGTTGCCCAGCTCAGAGTGTTACCCTGACGATCAGTGATCGTTACGATCGTGTTATTGAAAGAAGCGTGGACATGGGCAACGCCATCTACCACAGTCTTTTTAACTTTCTTACGACCAGTTGATTTATTACCTGGCTTGGCCATAGCAATTCTTCCTAACTAATATCGTTTTCAGTAATTAGAAATAAGTATCTTATTTCTTGATCGGTTTACGAGGTCCCTTGCGGGTGCGCGCATTGGTTTTGCTACGCTGACCACGAACAGGCAGGCTGCGACGGTGGCGCAGACCTCTGTAGCAGCCGAGATCCATCAAGCGCTTAATGCTCATGGACACTTCTCGACGCAGGTCACCTTCTACAGTGAATTTAGCGACTTCACTACGAACCGCATCTACTTGCTCTTCGCTCAGATCGCCAATTTTGACGTCTTCTGCAATGCCAGTAGCGGCGCAGATTTGCTTCGCTGTGGTTGAACCGATCCCAAAAACGTAAGTCAGGGAAATAACGGCGTGTTTGTTATCTGGTATGTTTACACCAGCAATACGGGCCATCTAATTTACTCCACGTATATCTATAGTTGCAGCGTTGACAGCGCCTTTAGCCACCCACGCCCAAAATTAAGGCGCGAAAGGATAGCGATAAAGGCACAAAAAAGCAATAGCACGGCAATTTCTCACCGTGCGACAGTCAACGCCCCCATGCAGCTAATGCTGCTTAGCCTTGACGCTGCTTGTGACGTGGCTCGGCGCTGCAGATCACTCGCAGAACACCTTTACGACGCACAACTTTGCAGTTTCGGCAAATCTTCTTAACTGAAGCACGAACTTTCATGTTTCAAATCACCTACTAAATAAGCGGCCGGGCATCATACAGGAAATTACCTGCTTGAGCCATAACCTTTTAGGTTTGCTTTCTTCATCAGCGAGTCATACTGATGAGACATCAAGTGCGACTGCACCTGGGACATAAAGTCCATAACCACTACCACAACAATCAGTAGTGATGTACCGCCAAGGTAGAAAGGCACGTTAGTGGCCACTACCAAGAACTGCGGCAACAAACAAACGGCCGCGATATAGATAGCACCAACCACGGTTAAACGGGTCAGAACAGTATCAATATACTTAGCTGATTGCTCACCGGGGCGAATACCAGGGATATAGGCTCCGGATTTTTTCAAATTGTCCGCAACTTCTTTAGGGTTGAACATCAACGCTGTATAGAAAAAACAGAAGAAGATGATCAAAGCTGCAAACAAAATAAAGTTCAAAGGTTGTCCCGGGCCGATCGCCAGAGCCATCTCTTGCAGGAACTCGCTACCCGCACCTTCACCGCCCTGGCCGAACCACTGAGCAATTGAAGCCGGGAACAGCAGAATACTGCTGGCAAAAATAGCGGGAATAACACCAGCCATATTCACCTTCAAAGGCAGGTGA
>Ga0256829_1000861_pt1 | contig 27070 bp, 24 predicted proteins | sample 131447metaG_FD_185979 | JGI IMG/M metagenome (GOLD analysis project Ga0256829, IMG submission 185979) | Hydrothermal vent microbial communities from Lau Basin, Pacific Ocean - 131-447 | ecosystem: Environmental > Aquatic > Marine > Hydrothermal vents | place: Pacific Ocean: Lau Basin | collected... | reverse complement strand
AAAGTCAGGGCCAGACCAATGGCAAGACCGGCAAATTTCGAAGCCGCATTCTTATGCGTAGCCCCCATGATGACAACCAGAAATACTAGTGTCAATACAAATTCGGTTAGAATACCTGCTTCCATGGAATAACCTCCAGGAGAATGCGCTCCGTAACCATTGGCAGCAAAACCACCAATTTCAGAGCCGTTACCGGTAACAATGACATAAAGAACAGCCGCAGCAATGATACCGCCTATACATTGTGAAACTACATAAGGAACAACCTCTTTTCCGGAGAAACGTCCACCTACCCAAAGACCAATAGTAACTGCAGGATTCAAATGAGCTCCAGAGATATGTCCTATGGCATAGGCCATGGTGACTACAGTAAGTCCGAATGCCAATGCCACACCCATAAATCCAATCCCAACGTTCTCAACGCCTGCCGCAAGCATGGCAGATCCACAACCGCCAAAGACCAACCAAAAGGTTCCAATGGCTTCTGCAACGAATTTTTTCATAATAATTCAGTATTAGTTAGAGAACCTAAGTACATGATTATTAAGGACAAAGAATTCTTGAGACTGTAAAAAGGAATTCGAAAAAGATAAATGACCAATATATTCGACCAATGGATAGGTCGTGGCTTAGACTGCGAAATCTACAGTGATCTGGGTACCCTTGCCTTCCTCACTCTTGATCTTCAGATTACCTTCGATCTGTTTTACACGGGACTTGATGTTCTTTAGACCTATCCCACGTTTAACCTTGTGAATATTCATGCCCACACCATCGTCTTCAATAATAAGACGAACCCCATTGACCAATTGCGCAAATTGGACAGAGACCTCATCTGCTTTAGCGTGCTTCATGATGTTCTGAAGCGCTTCTTGAATGATGCGATACAGGTGGACTTTTTTGTCATTGGTCATTTTCTCCCAGTCGATCTTATGATCACTGGTCAGATCAAAATCAATATTGTGAATACTACACTGGTCGCGTAGGAGCTTTTCGATCGCGTCCACATACATGACCTCACTGTTAAAGGTACTGGCGTTAAGCTCGTGAGATATGGAGCGGATCTCGCTTTCAATGTTCTTGATCTCTTGTATATAAGACTGTCTAACTCCAACGGACTTAGAATCAACTTTGGCGTTCAAGCTGTCTAAACTCAATCGAGCGCCAAAAAGCTTGCTCAATATTCCGTCGTGAAGTTCTTCTGATATGCGTTGTTTCTCTATCTGGCGGCCCTCTTCCAACTTTACTTTTTGAGACAACATCAAACTGTATATCTCTTCGTTGGCCTTTTGCTGATCTGCTTGGTAGAGCAACTCCTTCTGATTGGCTCTACGCTGAATAATAATATACCCCAATAAGGCAAAAGCGATAAGACTCAGCAATACCAATTGCAGTTGTTTATTGGCCTGAACAACACGGTTTCTCTCATCTTCCAGAATATCGGTCTGAAAACGCAGTCGGGCAAATCGATCTTGGAAGGATCGCTCTGCCTTTTGCAAACTGTCATTTATAGCTATGAATCTGTTGTTATAGGCCAAAGCCACAGCCGGTTCAGAATTTTTAGCGAGCAACTGCAAAGATTCTTGCTCCCCGCGCTGGTATCCGATCTCACGCGCCAAAGCCAAGGCCTCCTTGGCATAATCATGACTCTTTGCTATGGAATCCATCATTAAGTGGTACTCACTCAAACGCAGATAACTTTGCACTTTCCCAGATTTATCCGAAATACTGTCCCGCAATCGCAATGGGATCATAAAGGCTTCAGGATAGCCCTCCTTTTTTCCACCTTGCAACTCCGCATAGGCCTTATTATCTAAAAGTTTGGCATAAGTAATGGGCCGCTGATGATACAGACTGTCATTTTCTAGTCCGCTATCGAACATGGCAATGGCTTCCTCATATTGCCCCATATTGGTGTAAACGATTCCCAAATTGTTCAATGAACTCGCCTCCAAAGCAGCATTTTCGATCTCTCTTCTGTATTCCAAGGCCTTGTTGTGGTATTCTAGTGCGAGGTCGTATTTTTCAGTATCCTTGGCAATGATACCTAAGTTGTTGTAGGCAGAAGCAATGCTGCGCTCCTCTCCTACGGTACCTTCTAAGAATTCCAAGGCACGAACCGTACTGCGTTCGCTACCTATATAGTCTTTTTGGTTCTTTTGAATAATGGCCAGATTCAATACAGATTTCCCCGCATTTAAGAAATCTCCGGAAAGTCTATAGAAGCGTTCCGCATAGTAGAACTTATTGGCGGCACTGTCTATTTGATCTTGTCTTAAATAATAATGACCCAGATACCAATGGGCCTTGGCAATACCCAAAGTGTCGCTGCCAGCCACAGCTATGTCTTGTAAGTGCTCTGCAGACATACGGGCCAATTCTTCGTTGCGATAGCGCAAACTATTTCTGGCAATGGAATCTAGCACCAGTTTCTTCACCGAATCGTTCTGGATCAGACCGTGAAGACGAAACGCGCGCAACAATTGCGACTTTAAAACAGTACGCGGTTGATCTCCTACAGCAATTTCATCGATGATAGCCATTACTGAATCCTGAACGGTGCTTGGGACTTCAGCTCCAGAAGGACCTTCGTGCTTACAAGAAACTACAAAATAGCAAACCATACACATCACCAGGATCTGTATGGTTCTTATATAATCTTTGATTCGATTTGGGTATAGCGGTGCCATTTCGACACCCAATATAACCGATTATGCTCTTTGATTCAAACCAAAAAACACAAAACTGTTATTTCTTAGGTGTCCAGCTGTAAACTAAGCTGCAAACCCACTGTTTCAATGCGGGTAAAACCGCAATGCTATAGTGAAATTTATCCGCGACCGTCTACGTCCACGTAGTCATCGTCGTCGTCAGTCTGGGCGCTTCTCCCATCAACATCGACATAGTCGTCGTCGTCGTCAGTGTTAGCACTGCGACCATCTACGTCTACGTAATCGTCATCATCGTCAGTATCGGCAGATTTACCGTCTACATCCACGTAGTCATCATCGTCGTCTGTTGCTGCGCTCTTTCCATCTACATCTACGTAATCATCGTCATCATCAGTGGCGCGTTGATCCGTATCGCTATTGGCGAAGTTTTCTGTGGCTTCAAGCTCAGATAGACTTACACCAAAATTAGCTTCCAATGCTTCTTCTACTGGCTCTGCTTCACAAGCAAAGAACAAGAAACCTAGGGCGCAAATGGGGAATAATAGTTTTAAGCGATTCATCTTTGTCTAGTTTTTAGTTAAACGTTGTTACTCATCATTATTGTAAACTGGCCGTAATCTTTTATAGGTAAAGATTGCAGCCCCAAAAATCTTTATAGATCTTCTGCAAAGCAGAAGACAAAAAAGTACTGTTCCGCAGCTTTTTAATGCAAAGCCAGGACAGACTAAATAGTTAATATGTCAAGTGTGAGGTTGGTTGCTTTAAAGAAACTTCTTACAGTATCTCCAGCGGTTTTCGACGCATCCCTATACGAAGTTTCCTACAAAGATACGTAAATTTTTAACTTTTGTGCGAATTTTATTACGGTTTTTCTGTAATTCTTACAAATTGCTACCCACCTAAAGGAGACCACATTGTCAAATAATGATACTAACTTAGGCCGATAAACGAACCGCCACAAGCAGTTATTGGCACTATTTATAAATTCCACCCACTAGATACATGAACCTCAATCAAGTAACAGTACCCACTATTAACATGGAAGCCAGTGTAGCTTTCTACCGGCATTTGGGCCTTAAGATCATTGTCGATGCGGCTCCTCGATATGTTCGCTTTGAATGTCCACAGGGAGACGCCACTTTTTCAATACACCAAATTGATGAATTGGGAGTTGGCGAAGCTCCTGTTATCTATTTTGAAACTGAGCAGCTCGACGCAGAAGTCCAACGTTTACAAGAACTGGGCATAGGCTTCGAACTATTACCTACAGACCAAAGCTGGGGTTGGCGAGAAGCTCGCCTTACCGACCCTGCCGGAAATAAAGTCGTCCTTTTTTGGGGTGGAGCGTATCGCAAAAATCCGCCTTGGCGAGTTAAGTGAATACAAGCTGCTTTCCTAAAAAAACAACATCTAGATGTTACTTTCAGTACTTAAGCCGATTGTTTCAAACCGAGATCTTGTGGCATGATCTGAACAATACGCCTGTCTCTAACATTCATAATAAAACGTTCCTTGTGCGGCCTTAGACCTTCCTCTAAAATTGTGTCCTTAAGCCTAGCCACAGCCTCTAAAACTTGATCTAATGCGTACTGTTCAATCCCTGTAACCACCGCAATCACAGGCAAATTAAAGTTCCCTATTATATAACGAACTCCAGCTCTAAGTGCGTAGGTCTCTGACTTATTCCTGTTGATCTTTACCGTAGAAATACTCTTACAATACCGCTGCAATTGACTCAGCAGTCGTAATGATGGTTTATTATTATCACTATAGACCATACAAACCTCCATGATCTCACAGTCTCTGTACTTTTTTAAAAATTCCTCACTAGCCAAATACAACTCCCGCTCACAGCAATTGATTACTATTCCTAGCTCTTTCATCTTTTGCAGATTTACAATTATTGATATTTTGATAAACTATACCTTAAACCTACACCTAACTACCGAAAGCGAATGAAAAATTCGTTGGAATGCGCTAAAGTGTATTTGAATTGCTAGGATTAGTGGTTGAGTTTGGGCGCTCCCCTGAAGTAGAAACTTCGCTTCGCTGCGTTTCACTTCAGGGTCGGGCTGTTCGCAGTACACGGTACTTTGCTTCCATCCCTAGCGCGGGGTGAGGGCGGTGACTTACGCTCATTTTATTCGCGTGAGTCCCGCCATGACCAGTTGAAAATGAAAACCGGACCGAGCGTTAAAAAATGTCCAGTGGACATTTTTAGCGAAGGGGCCAGCCGGCGGGTAGACAGTTTTAAGGACCATTCACAATTAGCGGGACGTATCTCACTTTGTTCGATGAGTCCCGCCCAGTCGATTTGAAAATGAAAACCCCAGCGCTGTGCGCCGGCAGTTTTTTATTTCTGCGTCGAGCCTGAAAGCAAGCTTTCGGCTCTCCTTGAAACAAAAAACCCTGGCTCATTGAGCCAGGGTTTTCGCTTATTAGTACAGAAGGCGGGACTTGAACCCGCACGGGCATTACTGCCCATTGGATTTTAAGTCCAACGTGTCTACCAATTCCACCACTTCTGCAACTTGGACTTAAATGGCAGTTAGCCATTTTGAGCGAAAAACGGGATTCGAACCCGCGACCTCCACCTTGGCAAGGTGGCGCTCTACCAACTGAGCTATTTTCGCGTGTTTAAAAGAACGTGCTCTTTGTTGTAAGAGCGGAGGCAAATTTAAAACTTTTATGAGAAAACAAAAGTATTTTTTTGAGAATATTCTAGCTATTTCTTGAGGCGTTCTGCACGATTACGGCTAAGCAGACGTTTGATCTCATTGAGTTTCATAAGAGCCTCTACCGGAGTTAAGGTATCTATGTCTAGCTCTAGTATCTCATCTCTTATTTCTTCTAGTAAAGGATCGTCCAAGCGGATAAAACTGAGTTGTAGCTCTTCTTCCGCAACCTGGCTCATCTTATCGTTCAGTTGCTCAGACGAATGCGAGGTTTCCAGTCGCTTTAAGATCTTGTTGGACCTTTTTATTACCGTATCGGGCATCCCGGCCATCTTGGCCACATGAATCCCAAAACTGTGGTGAGAACCTCCAGGGACCAATTTGCGCAAGAACAATACATTATCCGAAGTCTCCTTTACAGACACATTGTAATTCTTAATACGCTCAAAGCGATCGGTCATTTCATTGAGCTCGTGGTAGTGCGTTGCAAACAGCGTCTTAGGTCTGGCAGGATGCTCATGCAAATACTCGCTTATGGCCCAAGCAATAGAGATTCCATCATAAGTACTGGTTCCGCGACCAATTTCGTCTAAAAGGACCAAAGACCTTTCAGAAATATTATTGAGAATGCTCGCCGTCTCGTTCATCTCTACCATAAATGTAGATTCTCCCATAGAGATATTGTCGCTGGCCCCTACTCGAGTAAAGATCTTATCTACCACACCCAAATCTGCCGAAGCTGCAGGGACAAAGCATCCCATTTGCGCCATCAGCGAGATCAATGCTGTTTGCCTTAAAATAGCAGACTTACCACTCATATTGGGCCCAGTGATCATGATGAGTTGTTGCTGCTCACGATCTAAAAAGACATCGTTGGCTACATAGGGCGTATCTGGCGGGAGTTGTTTTTCGATCACCGGATGACGGCCATCTTTGATATTGATCTCAAAACCGTCGTTCATTTGCGGGCGAGTATATTTGGCGCTAATAGCCAAATGCGCAAAACTACACAGACAATCTATTGCGGCCACAGCCTGGGCATTGGCCTGTAGCTTGGCCAAATACGGCATAATAGCTTGTAAAAGCTCCTGATACAAATTAGATTCTAAAATGGCGATCTGCGCCTCTGCGCCTTGAATCTTCTGCTCGTATTCTTTGAGTTCTTCGGTAATATAGCGCTCTGAATTAACCAGCGTCTGCTTGCGGATCCAATGTTCCGGCACTTTGTCTTTATGCGTATTTCGAACCTCAATATAGTAGCCAAATACGTTGTTAGAAGCGATCTTGAGCGAGCTGATTCCGGTTTGTTCCGCCTCTCTGGCAACCATTTGATCCAAATAGGCGATACCGCCTCCGGCTATCTCGCGCAATTCGTCCAATTCGGCATTAAAGCCAGTAGCGATCACTTTCCCTTTAGAAAGTAAAATTGGTGCTTCTTCGTCTAAGGTAGCCTTGATCTGTTCTCTTAGTGCATCACAAGGATCTAATTTTTCTAGTAGGTCATTGAAAATATCTCCAGACCCATCTTGCACCGCTTGTATTAGAGGAACCAGGGCTTCAAGAGAATTTTTTAGTTGCACTACTTCCCTAGGATTCACTTTAGCCGTAGCAACTTTCGAGGCCAAGCGCTCCAGATCTCTGATATAACCCAGTTGTGCTCTTAGGCGATCCAGAGCTTCCGGATTAGATACCCAATGCGCCACCTGATCGTGTCTGCTATTAATCGCATTAAGGTCTTTCAACGGTAAGGCAAGCCATCGCTGCATCATACGCCCTCCCATAGGAGATTGGGTATGATCTAGAATATCCAATAGGGTTACTGCCTCCGGACTGGAACGATGATACAGTTCTAAGTTGCGAATGGTGAATTGGTCCATCCACAGATACTTATCTGCAGCGATCCTTGAAATATTCGTGATATGCTCTAAACGCGAATGCTGTGTCTCTTGCAAATAATGCATAATGGCTCCTGCAGCGATCTGTGCCTGCTCCATTTGCTCCACACCAAATCCTTTTAAGTTTAGTGTATTGAAATGCTGAGTAAGCTTTTCCTTGGCATACTCGGGTTGAAAGACCCAATCTTCTAAATAAAATACATTGAGAGCTGCAGAAAAATGATCTTTGAACCAAGTGCGTTTTTGCTTGGAGAACAAAACCTCTGCCGGACCAAAGTTTTGCAAAAGCTTTTGAATATAGATCAAGCTGCCTTCTGCCACCAAAAACTCTCCGGTAGAAATATCTAAAAAGGCCACCCCTAATTCTTTCTTAGACGGATAAATAGCCGCTAAGAAATTGTTCTTCTTGGCTTGTAGAATATCATCGTTAATAGCAACTCCTGGAGTAACCAGTTCGGTAACACCTCGCTTTACTATGGTCTTGGTTTGCTTCGGATCTTCGAGTTGATCGCAAATTGCCACGCGGCAACCTGCAGTGACCAACTTAGGCAAATAGGTATTAAGCGCGTGATGTGGAAACCCAGCTAATTCGGTCTTGTCTCCACCGTTGTTTCTGGCCGTTAGTGTTATGTTGAGAATCTTTGCGGCACGCACGGCGTCTTCTCCAAAGGTCTCGTAAAAATCTCCAACTCGAAAAAGCAAGAGCGCATCAGGGTGCTTGGCCTTGATGGCATTGTATTGCTTCATTAAAGGAGTGACTTTTGTGGCCATAAATAGGGTTGAAAAGCTAAAGTAGAAAAACTGCGATTTTTAGAGAAGATCGAGCCCTTAGAGTTATTCCCTTTTATTAACAATAGGCTACCTTTGCACTCGCATGAGTGACTTTAGAAAACTTCGCAATAGCGAACTGGATCGTTTGGAGGTTGCAGCGTTTAAATCCGCAGCAAAAACACCTCTAATAGTTGTGCTGGATAACATCCGCAGTCTAAACAATGTAGGGAGTGTCTTTAGAACCTCAGACGCCTTTAGGATCGAAAAAATCTACCTCTGTGGAATCACTGCCACTCCTCCGCATAAAGACATTCAAAAAACAGCTTTAGGAGCTACAGATAGCGTAGCTTGGGAGTACGCTGAAGACTGTGCAGAGTTGATCAAAAAGCTCAAAGCCGAAGGCGTTGTCAGCTTTGCTGTTGAGCAAACAGAAAATTCCATAAGCTTAAGTGAATTCACCCCACAACAAACACCACTAGCAGTTGTTTTTGGCAACGAAGTAAAAGGCGTGCAGCAAAGTGTTATAGACTGCTGTGACGGGGTGATAGAGATTCCGCAGATCGGCACCAAACACTCCCTGAACATCGCTGTTAGCGCAGGCGTGGTTCTTTGGGATATCTTCCAGAAATTAAACGGCTAATTAGCTAACTATTGCCCTTAAGACCTTGAGGTAATCGGCCCGATTGGCCACAAAATCCAAATCCGAAACATCCACGACCTTTACGGTACCTTCCGGAAAGGATTTTATATACTCCTGATACCCTTTATTGAGTTTTTCCAGATAGTCAGGCTGTATGTCTGATTCGTAAGAGCGGCCTCTTTTCTTGATATTGGCCAGTAAGCTTTCTGTAGTTTGATACAGATAGACATAGAGATCCGGGCGAGCTATCTCCTTGTACATCAAGTGGAATAGCTTTTTATAAAGCGCATACTCCTCTTGCTGCAGCGTAACTTTAGCAAAGATCAAGGACTTGTAAAGGTCATAGTCGGCCACAATGAATTCCTTAAACAGATCGTATTGCGAAATATCGTCTAGCAATTGCTGATAGCGATCGGCCAAGAAAGACATCTCTAAAGGAAAGGCATAACGATTCTGATCCTTATAGAACTTTGGCAGAAACGGATTGTCCTTAAAGCGTTCTAAAACCAATTTTGCGTTAAAATCTTCGGAGATCAAAGTTGCCAAACTGGTTTTACCCGCGCCAATATTACCTTCAATGGCTAAATATTTGAACTGATCCAAATGCAGATTCTTCTTGGGATTCCGCAGCCATTTAGATTGCTTGCTCAGCAAAGAGGAGTCCTGACAAGACTCCAACAACTCTCCCACGGTTTTAACCAGTTTGGGATGCTTCCAATCTGCAGCAATGTCATGCATGGGTTGTAATACAAAGCGCCTGTCTTGCATGGCCGGATGTGGCACTTGCAACTTTTTGGTGTCGATACACTCATCCTCCACGGCGATCACATCAATATCGATAGTTCGAGAAGTGTAACCAGCATCTTTTGATCGTTCTCTACCTAAGCGTTTTTCTATCCGAAGTACCTCACTTATGAGCTTACCATTAGGCAGATCAGACTCCATCCGCAGGATGCAATTCAAAAACTCCGGCCCTTCGAAACCCAAGGGGGGACAACTGTAAACAGCAGAGATCTTTCGCACATCACCAATGGTCTCAAAAAGCGCATCTACCGCGGCCTGCAACTGCTCAAATCGGTTGCCTTGATTACTGCCAAGTGCGAGGTATATGGTACGTTTTGGTTTGATAAATATTGGCTTTTAGGTAGCAGCGAAAATACGTAAACTAAGCTAAAAACTATAAAGGTGTTCTATTAAAATCGTAACTTAGCTAGGTGAGCAAATCGATTCCAAAAAACGGGGCCTTGGCAGATCGCATCTACCTGATTCTTGCGGCTCTATTCATAACTTCATTGGTAGTTTCAAACCTGATTTTTCAGAAGTTTGTGGCCATCGATTTTTTTGGGCTTTACACTTTCGAGATCTCGGTAGGCGTGCTACCCTACCCCATCACCTTTTTGATCACGGATATTGTCAGTGAGGTCTACGGTAAAAAGAAGGCTAACCAAATGGTGACCACAGGAATCTTTGCATCTTTCTTCTCTCTAGGAATTGTAATGGCAGCAAACCATTTCAATGCTATCCCGACCAGCCCACTGGACAATGAGATATTTACCTTGGTCTTTGGAGCAACAGCGGTAGCCGTATTTGCCTCCATGATGGCCTATTTATTGGCACAATACATAGACATCCACATTTTCCATTGGTGGAAAAAGATCACCAAAGGCAAGCACCTGTGGTTGCGCAACAACTTCTCTACCTTCACTTCGCAATTTGTAGACACCTTTACCGTGCTTTTCTTACTGTGTAGTTTTGGTAAAATCCCATGGGATATCTTTAGCAGTCTACTTATCAGCGGTTTCCTTTTTAAGATCTTGGTTGCGCTTTTAGACACCCCGCTACTCTATGCTGGCGTTTATTATTTAAGAAGCCTTTTTGGATTGCAAGGCAGCGAAGAACTCGAATAAATACCTGAACATTGTAAGGTACTATCTGACATGACTACTAAAGAGTCATGTTTATGCTTTATCTGATAATTGGAGTTTTCTTAGCGGCTTTAGGCGGAGCTTTTCCGGGAGCCTCCAATATAGCAGTTGTCAGTGCCGCAGCAGCAGGCAAACGCATACAAGGGCAACAAATCGCTTACGGAGCCGGCTTGGGCGAGATTACCTTGGCACTGCTGGCCATTAGCTACAGTATGTTAGTTACAGATTTCTTGCAGATGCATGCCTGGGTAAAAGTAGTCTTTGTAGTGGCATTTCTTTTGGCAGGGACACTTTTTATAATCAAGAACAGATTACCAAAGCTAAAGACTAGACAGGCACAGCTAGACAAGCCAATCAAGCGCCTGCTCCAAGGATATCTCTTGGCGGCGGTGAATCCACCAGTTTTACTATTCTGGTTGGTTGCCATAGCTATAGTAAATAACAATTATGTGACCTTGTCCACTATGCTTAAGAGCAGTTACCTCTTGTTCTTTTTCTTCGGAGTTTTTCTGGGAAAGGTCGGCATACTAATGATCTACGGATCTACAGGTAAGCGCTTGGCCGAAAAACAGCTCAATTCAACTAAACAAGTATGCATGCATACAGTGATAGGAATTACCTTGATCGGTATTGCAGTAGTTCAAGCCCTAAAACTGTGGGTTATCTAAAACGCTGGGTTTCGGTGTCGTAATCTTCGTAGAAATCTTCGAAAGTCTTGTCGGTCGAATAGTCGTCAGTAAGTACACGGTAAACCATCAGCACCACAAAAACTTGTCCAAGCACGCTTAGGTAAAATACCCAGTTGAAAGGAAGGTCCATGGTAACCATTATCGTTAAGGTTACCAACAACAGTGTGGTGATGTACACCAAGGACATGGCAGATATCTTTAGTTTTTTCATAGCCTTACAAATTTAAGGCTTGTTCTGTCCTTGGAATACTAAAAAGCTGTTAAAGAAATACTTAAGCAGGAATTCCAACCTCTAAAGCCACAAAAAGCCCTTCGTTAGAACGAACATTGAATACTGTCTGATCTTCAAAGATCAAATACTGCCCCTTAATGCCCACTAATTTGCCTGTGTATGCACCTTCTTTTACCAAGTTGAGACTGTTGGGTTTCTCCGGATATTGCTGCACCGGAAAATCTAAATGCGTTTCGCTCTGCCTGTCCAAAACATAGTCTTTAGCCTCCGCGGGTACAAGTGGCAATAACTTCTCGCGCCAAGCAACCAGGTCTTCGTCTTGAATGTCGTTTTTTAGCATGGCACGCCAATTGGTCTTGTCACTCACCTGATCCTTTAAGGCAACTTCGGTTATTCCGGCCAAATAACGATTAGGAACCTCAACTATGGCAATAGCTTCATGAGCACCCTGATCTATCCAACGCGTTGGCACCTGGCTTTTACGGGTAACCCCAACCTTCACCGAACTGGAGTTTGCCAAATAGACAATATGCGGCTGTAGTTGCATTTTCTTCTCGTAGGCCAGATCGCGGTCTTCCTGATCTAAATGAGCTTTGCTCAGTTCCGGACGGATGATCCAATCCGCGGCTTGAGGCACATCGTAAAAACAGTCATGACAATACCCTTGACGAAAGATCTTTTTGTCCAATCCGCAGTTAAGACACTCAAACTTGAGGAATTGTAAACTGAGGGTCTTACCCAATAATTGGTTCACATTGATAAAGTCCGACTCAAAATCCAAATAATACTGGACGGGCTGGCCGTTTTGGGTCTTCATTTTTGTCAGTACTCCGCTATAGGTCATATGTCTAAAATTCCTATTTTTATCGTCTAAAGATAGCGCAAATAAATGCCAATACCCATTGTAAATTCTATTGCCTCGTGGTTTTTGAAAAAGCGGTTCCATCAGATAGAATTGTTTTTAAAATACCCAGATGAAGTGCAACGTGAACTACTGAGCAATTTGCTGGCAAAAGCTAAGCATACCGAGCTTGGCAAGCGCTATGGTTTTGAGGACATTAAAGACTACGAGACCTTTGCAGCTCGAGTACCTATTAGCAGCTATGAGGATTATCAAGATCTGATAGAACGCTCCAGACAGGGTGAACCCAACATATTTTGGCCAACGCCTATCAAGTGGTTTGCAAAATCCAGCGGAACCACCTCGAGCAAAAGTAAATTCATACCTGTTAGCAATGAATCTTTGGAAGATTGCCACTATGCGGCAAGCAAAGATCTGCTGTGCATGTATTTGAACAACAATCCGGACTCCCAGCTTTTTGTTGGGAAGAGTCTACGCTTAGGAGGCAGTAAGGAGCTTTATAAGAGCAACGGTACGGCCTTTGGCGATCTGTCTGCAATTCTGATAGACAATATGCCGTTTTGGGCTGAGTTTAGCTCCACCCCAAGCAGTGAAGTATCGCTCATGGCAGATTGGGAAACCAAAATGCAAGCCATAGTCAACGAAACTATACAAGAGAATGTTACGAGTTTAGCGGGAGTACCGTCTTGGATGCTTGTGTTGCTCAATGAGGTTTTAACTTCTACAGGAGAAGATAATCTCTTTAATATTTGGCCGAATTTAGAGGTGTACTTTCATGGCGGAGTGAGCTTTGAGCCTTATGTGGATCAGTACAAGCAAATTCTTCCAAGAGATCAGTTCAAGTACTACGAGATCTACAACGCCTCAGAGGGATTCTTTGCCATTCAAGACAAGAACGATAGCAAAGATCTGCTGCTCATGCTAGACTACGGGATCTTCTACGAGTTTATCCCTATGGACACTTACGGCACGTCCGAAGAGCGTGTTATACCGCTAGATCAGGTAGAGGTCGATAAGAATTACGCCATTGTGATCACGACCAATGGAGGCTTGTGGCGCTATAAAATAGGAGATACGGTTAGATTCACCTCCGTTAGGCCTTACCACATTCGCGTAAGCGGACGCACCAAGCATCATATCAATGTCTTCGGAGAGGAACTCATCATAGAAAATGCAGAAACCGCTTTAAAGAAAGTTGCGCAAGAGACCCAATGCGAGATCGTAGACTACACGGCGGCACCTATTTTTATGAAAGGCAAGGATAAGGGTGCACACGAATGGCTTATTGAATTCAAGACCCCTCCGCAGAACCAAAAAGAGTTTACGAAACTACTGGATAAATATTTGCAAGAGGTCAATTCCGATTACGAAGCTAAGCGTTACAACAACACCACCTTGAATTTGCCCACGGTTCACTTTGGGCGTGAAAAAGTGTTCTACGATTGGCTAAAAGCGAAAGATAAGCTCGGCGGACAACACAAAGTACCTCGCTTGGCAAATACCCGCGATTACTTAGAGGAATTATTAAAGCTGAATGCTTAAGAAACGGCCTTGAGTTTCTTTATGGTCGACTTGTTGAGTTTCTTCTCAGCGTACTCTTTGGTAACATGAAGTTGACGATCTTCTGTGCCTGGCATCTCGAACATAGCATCGGTAAGAACGGCTTCACAAAGCGAACGCAATCCGCGTGCTCCTAATTTGTACTCAATAGCCTTGTCTACAACATAGTCTAGAGCCTCTTCGGTGATCACGAAGTCAATATCGTCCATCTCAAAGAGTTTCTTGTATTGCTTTACGATCGCGTTCTTCGGCTCGGTAAGAATCGCTCTTAAAGTTCCCTTGTCAAGCGGGTCCATGTGTGTTAGTACAGGCAAGCGACCAATGATCTCTGGAATCAATCCGAAGTCTTTTAGATCCTTAGGAATGATGTATTTGAGCAAGTTGTCACGCTCAAAGGCATCGTCCGATTTAGAAGCGCTAAATCCAACGGCCTGCATGTTCAAACGCTTGGTAATAGCGCGTTCTATCCCATCAAAAGCTCCACCGGCAATAAAGAGGATATTCTCTGTATTGACTTCGATGAATTTCTGATCCGGATGTTTGCGTCCACCTTTTGGCGGCACGTTGACGGTGGTCCCCTCTAAGAGCTTTAACAAAGCCTGTTGTACGCCTTCTCCAGAGACATCTCTAGTAATTGAAGGGTTATCACTCTTACGGGCGATCTTATCGATCTCATCAATAAAAACGATCCCATTTTGGGCCTTGTCCACGTTGTAATCTGCAGCTTGAAGCAAACGGGTTAAAATGCTCTCCACATCTTCACCTACATAACCGGCCTCAGTAAGCACTGTAGCGTCTACAATGGCCAGTGGCACGTTTAGCATACGCGCCACAGTTTTGGCCATTAAAGTCTTACCGGTACCGGTTTGCCCGACTATGATAATATTGCTTTTCTGAATTTCGATATCGTCATCAGAAGGCGGTTGCAACAATCTTTTGTAGTGATTGTAAACTGCAACGGACATCACCTTTTTAGTGTGCTCTTGCCCAATGATGTACTCGTCCAAAAACTCCTTGATGGCTTTCGGCTTTTTGAGCATCAGTTCCTTAGAAAGCTCCGCATTACTGCTGTGGGTAGCTTCTTCTACAACTATGCCATGTGCCTGTTCAATACAGCGGTCACAAATGTGAGCGTCCAAACCTGCAATAAGCAAATTGGTCTCTGGCTTTTTACGCCCGCAAAACGAACATTCTAATTCTTCTTTCGCCATCTTCTTGGGTATTCGGGTAAAGCAATAACGGCTATTAGCCTCGGGTTAGTATTTCGTCGATCATCCCGTATTCTTTGGCTTTGTCTGCCTTCATCCAGTAATCACGATCTGAATCTTGATAGATCTTTTCGTAAGTCTGGCCAGAATGCTTGGCAATGATTCGGTATAATTCTTCTTTTAAGATCAAGATCTCTCGAGCAGTGATCTCAATATCACTTGCTTGTCCTTGAGCGCCTCCTAAAGGTTGGTGGATCATTACTCGAGAGTGCGTTAAACCACTGCGTTTCCCCTCGGCACCCGCACACAACAGTACAGCTCCCATAGAAGCTGCCATTCCGGTACAGATAGTGGCTACATCAGGCTTAATGAATTGCATGGTGTCATAAATACCTAAACCGGCGTATACGCTTCCTCCTGGTGAGTTGATGTAGATCTGAATGTCTTTGTTAGAGTCTGTACTCTCCAAGAACAACAACTGCGCCTGAATGATATTGGCCACTTGATCATTGATCCCAGTACCTAGGAAGATAATACGATCCATCATCAAACGCGAGAATACGTCGAAGATCGCAATGTTCATTTGACGCTCTTCGATGATATTTGGTGTTAGACCAACAGGATACATGCTACTTACGATCTTATCGTAATAGGTAGAACTGATCCCTTGGTCCTTTATAGCAAAGTTTTTAAATTCTTTTCCGTAATCCATTGAAATACTAGATTAATTAGGTGTTTTTTAATTGACAAAAAAGGCGTGAATCCTCTCGGATTCGACGCCTAAAGATAATTAAAATAAGCCGGTTTAACTGTAGGCCTCTTTCACGAAGGCGTCATAAGTGACTTCTTTGGTCTTCAGTTTGGCATTTTCCTTAAAGAAATCAAGCATCTTTTGCCCGTTCAACTGCTCTTGCAAGCGTTGTACTTCTTCTTGGTTGCTCATTATTCTGGCAGTGATTCCGTCTAACTCTTCTTGAGAAGGATTCATTTGCCCAAACTGTGCCATTTGTGCCTTGATCATGTTCTGTGCATAATCCTTAAGCTCGTCAAAGGTCACCTGTAAATTGTGCTCTGCACGAAGTTTGCCTTCAATAAGTTGATAACGCAAGCCTTTTTCGGTACGCTCGTATTCTGCGTTGGCCTCCTCTTCTGACAATTCTTGCTCTCCTGCAACGCGCAACCAACGCTTTAAGAAACCGTCTGGCAGATCGAACTTGGTGTTGTCTATCAAGGTTTCTACTACATCGTTAAGAAGCTTCTGATCTGCTTGTTGAGCAAACTGACGCTCTGCATCTTCTTTGATCTTTTCGCGCAATTCTGCTTCTGATTTCACAACGTCTTTTCCAAAAAGCTTGTCAAATAACTCCTGATTCATTTCAGCGAGCTCGCGAGTGTTGATCTCGTCGATGGTAAATTCTACCTCAACATCCAAGCCGTGTGCATCGTCGTGAGACACTCCAAAGACGTGTTGGTTTTGGTGATCGTCCTTAAACATGGACTTGGTCTTCAACTTAACCGTTTCACCTGCTTTTGCTCCTAGTAATGCTTTCTGCTGACGCTTTCCGTCAACGCGATCCAGAGATAAGGTGGTCTTGTTGTCGATACCTGCTTCTTCGTTCTTGAAAGTTCCGGTAATCTCCGCACTTTCTACAACTTCTGCTTGGCTAATGAGTTTTCCGTATTGCTTGCGGATGCTGGTTACTTGATTGTCGATCATTTCGTCATCGGCAACGATCTTGTAATGGGTCACCGCTTTCTTAGGCTTTAGATCCACCTCGAACTTCGGAGCAAGACCTAGTTCGAATTCAAAATTGAAATCGTCTCCATCCCAATTGATGTCGGTCTCGTTCTTAGGCAGTGGATTACCCAATACCTCTAATTTCTCCTCGGTCAAATATTTGTGCAAGGAGTCTTGCAACAGCTTATTCACCTCGTCAACCAAAACGGCCTTCCCGTATTGGCGCTTCACCATTCCCATTGGCACATGTCCTTTGCGGAAGCCAGGAATGTTGGCGTTCTTTCTGTAGTTGTTTAAAATGGTGTCTACCTTTTCTGCGTAGTCCTTTTTTTCGATCGCCACAGTTACTACGGCGTTCAAATCATCAATATCGGTTCTGCTGATGTTCATAATGTGTTTTTCTCTGAAAATCGGAGGGCAAAAGTACGACTTTTTTAAGCCATCAGCAAGGGAACCAAAACTTGATTATCAGGAGGTTGGTTTTTCTTCTTTGACCAAAGAATTGACAAAGGCTTGTAAGCAGGAAAGCAGCACACTGAACAGTACGGCCCACCAGAATCCATCCACTCTAAATCCGTCTAAAAGCTCACTGGCCAAAAGCACGATAACCGCATTGATCACAAAGAGGAACAATCCTAGGGTTAAAATGGTCAAGGGCAAAGTGAAGAGGATGAGCAAGGGTTTGACCACTAAGCGCAAGATAGCCAAGACCACTGCAACTATTATAGCGCCCCAATAACCCGAGACAGCAACACCCGGAAGCACATTGGCCAAGATAAGTACAGCTCCGGCCGTAAGGGCGATTTTGATAAGTGTGTTCATCAATTTGAAAATTTTATTGCGCTGTTAATCAAGGAAATAAAAATTTTCTGCATTGATCAACCGCTTCGCTTTCGCACAAAAAATTTAATTATTGCGGTGGATAAACTGCTAATTAAATTTGTTTGTGCTCATTTCATAATAAAAAAAAGCGTTACCCTAAGATAACGCTTTTTTATATGTTTTAGCTACGACTTAGTCGTTGCTCAAGGTTACCGTTCCAAAGGTTCCTATATCCACATTTGGAATATTGGCTCCGTACTTGGAATTGATAGCGTCGATGATCAGATTTGCTGTGTAAGCATATCCACGAGGCGTTGGGTGAACTCCATCTAAAGAGAAAGCTCCACCAGTAACAAACTCGTTGGTCAACATTACACCGTCGCTCATCACACCACCGTTAGCAACTTGAGCCAAAGCAGATCTTGCATCTACAAAAGCAATGTCGTTAGCCGCAGCGATATTTTGAATAGCAGCGTTATAAGCAGCTCCTGCAGCAGCTACACGAGCTTGCTCAGTAGCAGTAAGAACAAATTGGTTTGCCAATGGAACAGATACTCCATTGATCGCTGTAGGATCGTCACCTACTTGAGTACCCAATACGCTAGCAGCAGGAAGAACGATAAGGTCATTGGCGTTAGCCTGACGCAATTGTCCTAATAGCGCTGCAACATCTGGAGGTAAATTCGCAGGAGGCCCTTGTAAGATCGTAGTAACGTCAGTAAGATCAGTATCTACGATGATAGGCGCGTTTCCTAGTCCTTCTGAGAAAGATACGGTACGCATCGCAGCCTCTTCCGCAGTAATAACTCCGAAGCTAACCAAACCAGGCAATACAAGGTCGTTGTAAAGCGCGAAGTTCGCATTCAAAGCCTCTGCAGTAGCAGCATCAAGAGGAATAGAATTTACAGGTACTGTTGTGAAATAAGGAATAGATGTTACGTCTGGGATATTCAAAACAACACCACCAGATCCACCAGCTGCAAGTGCTTCAACTTCTTGACTGAATACAGAAGCAAATACGTTAGGGTCTGTGATATCGTTAGGTCCGTAAGTAGACGGATCTAGGTTTCCGGTCTGATCCACTCCAGAACCACCACTAGTAGCATAAGAAAGGATATCGTTGTTTCCAATCCAAAGGCTAAAGAAAGAGGGGTTCAAAGAGGTTGCATCTCCGATTACAGTAGCAGAACCGCTAGTAGCGATACGCGCGTAATACGGGTTAGCAGTTCCGGTAAGTACTCCGTTAACATCACCGTATCCAGGTGCTACCAAGTGGAAACTCTTAGCTCCAGGAATACCCATATTGTTAAATGGACTTGCTAGACCGTTAGCCACATCAGTGGTTGGAGTACCACTCAAACGAGCAGGACCAGGATTTCCGTTAGCATCTACTGCCAACACAAAACGGTTCTCAGCGATCTGATTACCGCTTAATAGCAATCCACCTAAGTTGTCATCAACTAAAGGCTGCGTGAATTCCCCACCACCTGCAAGTGCAAATTGGTTGGCAAGGATGTTAGGATAAGAATTCTCTTGCCCTGTGATATACAATGCACCGTCAGCGTATCCGGCTGTTAGGGAGTTACCCACGGCAACAAAACTAGACATATTGGCCTCTCCGGTGGAGTAAAAGCCTTCGTCAGTGATCGGTTCGTCAAAATCAACTTCACAACTCGCAAAGAAAGCTGCAGAAGCGACAAATAAATATTTAATATATGTTTTCATATGGCTTATCAGATTAAGTTGTAATTACAGTCTGTAGGAGATTCCCAAACCTGGAATGAATGAGCTCGATTTGTAAGTTCCTCCAAAAGGTACAGCTACCCCATTCTCAAAGTAGAAATCGTAAGAAGCATCAACTTCTTTGAATCGCAAGTAAAGGAATGAAGCATCGATCTGGAAACGGTCGCTTAGGTTGAAAGTCAGACCAGCAGTATATCCGTTAGAATCGTTACGTGGAGTTTCCGGAGCGAAGAACCCGTCTTGTACCGGAGACTCATCAAAGTAGTATCCCGCACGTAAAGTAAACTTAGAAGTAGCTTCATACTGTAAACCGAAACGGTAAATAGAAGCATTCTTGTAGTTTCTTCTGTTAAAGGAATCAGGAATGTTTGGATCTGCAAAGTCGATATCCAAAGAATTGTATACATCCCAGAAAGCACGGTTGAAATCGAAAGCGAACAACCATTTCTCACAGAACTCATATGAGAATCCTACTGTCAATTCCGCAGGAAGTGGAAGTGAAGCATCAAAAGTTGTATCGGCAAATGGAGTCAAAGGAGAATTTGGAATGTTCTCAAAGTCTGCCTCACCACCTTCTGCATCTAAGATGATCTCTGAACGGTAGTTGAATCCGATCTTGATCTTGTCCGTTGGTGTAAACATAGCCCCAATGGTATAACCCCAGGCATTTACCCCAGATGCGTCTACAGTAACATTAGCTCTGTTGCCATCAAGGTCAGTTAAAGTACGGTTCAAGTTTCGGTTAAAGTTTACAGAACCGCTCACGTAGATAGGTCCACCACCTATACTCAACTCGTCGAATAATTTAACAGATACTGTAGGCTGTACAAAGATCGCAGCCAACTCAATATTGTTAACCAAGTGCGATCCGGCCCAGTCCGTAGGATACTCTACAGTACTTCCGTAAGGCGTGTACACCCCTAATCCAAAAGCTAGCCAGTCGGTTGCCTTATAAGAAGCATACAAATAGAATGGGGTTCCAACAGGACTATCAGTCTCTGCAGAATAACCAAATTCTGAGTTTTGGAATTTAACGTCGGAGAACACACCGCTCACCCCGGCAGAGATGTTGAGTTTGTTTTCCAGGTAGACCATACCGGCAGGGTTAAAAAACACCAATTCGGCACTGTTCACGACTGCCACACCCGTGTGTCCCATAGCCAGAGATTTCTGCCCCTGTAGACTCACTCGGTATCCACCTGCATAAGTCACCGCCGCAGTCAACGCAAAAACAGCGAAAATGAGTAATTTTTTCATAAAAAGGGATTAAAATTTAGTTTGTAGTATTAGTTCATTTACAAAGGTAGTTCTTTTTAAGCCACTACCTATTTATTATGCATACATAATAAATGTTGTGCAATGTTATAAAAAATTCAAGACTTTTTGGTAAAATTCCCTAGGATTTTCGGCATGTAGCCAATGTCCGGCAGCGCTAACTTCCGCCACTTGTGCCTCTGGAAAATGACGTTTGATCAAAATTTCATCCATCGGAAGGATATAATCAGATCGCGCACCTTTTAAAAACAAGGTTGGACCCGTGTAATGCGCGTCAGCAGCTAATGGCTTGCCTACCTCTTCTATATTTTCTGCAAGTACTGGCAAATTCATACGCAGCCCGAGCAGTCCTTTCTCTTTCCAATACAAGTTCTTTAATAAAAATTGTCTTACCCCGGCGTCCGGCACCTCGGTAGCCAAAAGTTCGTCCGCTTGCGATCTGCTGTCCAATTGGGCATCCCATAGCAAGCCCAGACCTTTCAATATGGCCTGATGGTGCTGCGGATAGCTTTTAGGCGCAATATCGGCAACGATGAGTTTTAAAACTCGCTGCGGATGGTTCACGGCAAATTCCATAACTGTCTTCCCTCCCATAGAATGTCCGATCAAATTCGCTTTGTCCAAGCCATGATGATCCATATAGGCCAACAGGTCCGTAGCCATCAATTCGTATGAGAATCCACTTGCGTGAAAACTGCGCCCGTGATTGCGCTGATCTACCAAATGGACCTGAAATCCGTCTGCTGCGAATTTATTGGCCAAGGTTTTCCAGTTATCTCCCATTCCTAAAAACCCGTGCAATATCACTAAAGGTTGCCCTTCTCCAAGGATACGTGAGTGCAATACGCTCATTACTTCAACTTATTGATATACATATTCACCACATTCTCCAGACCCAGATAAAGCGACTCAGAGATCAAAGCGTGCCCTATGGATACCTCGTCCAAGTTCGGAACCTGTTGGGCAAAATAGGCGATGTTATCTAACGACAGGTCATGACCCGCATTTACACCTAAACCAAGCTCATGTGCCAATTCAGCACAAGCCGCATAAGGCTTCACCGCTTCTTTATTTCCTGCAGCATAACCGCTGGCGTAGGCTTCTGTATAGAGTTCTATCCTATCTGTCCCGACAAGAGCAGCTCCTTCTATCATGGCAGGAACCGGATCTACAAAGATCGAGGTTCGCATGCCTCTAGCCTTGAATTCTGCAATGATTTCGCTTAAAAAGTCCTTGTGTTTTTGGGTGTCCCAACCGGCATTGGAGGTCAATACATCTTCTGCATCCGGCACCAAAGTGACCTGTTCCGGCACAACTTCATTGACCAGATCGACAAAACTCCCAACAGGATTACCTTCTATATTGAACTCGGTACGAACCACTGCCTTTAGATCTCGCGCATCCTGATAACGAATATGACGCTCGTCTGGTCTTGGGTGGATGGTTATTCCGTGAGCCCCGAAATCTTGGATATCGGCAGCTACTTTTAGCAGATTGGGTACGTTTCCTCCTCTGGCATTGCGCAGGGTAGCAATTTTATTGATATTTACGCTTAATCGCGTCATGGCTTAGTATTTGATTACAAAAATACGAAGATGATAAGGGCTCATGCTCCTTAAAATTGATTAATTTGCATAAAAATTAACGGCTTGAACACGGAAGAATATATCATAAACGACGTTAGACCTTTTAGTTTGGAAACTACGGTTAAGGAAGTGCAGAACACTTTTAATAACCTGACGTATTCCCATCTGCCTGTTTTTAATGAGGGCACCTATTTGGGTTGTATCTCCGAGACAGACGCGCATTGCTTTGAAAGCGACAAAACACTCTTAGATGTGCAATATGCCTTAGAAGGATTCTTTGTGCGTGAAAAGACCAATTGGCTGGACGTTCTCGAAGCTTTTGCCCAGTACAATAGCAACATCATGCCTGTATTGGACGATGACCAACAGTATTTGGGTTATTTCGAGTTGGGAGATATTATGAACCTGTTCAGCGAAACTCCATTTTTACACGAAGCCGGAGGCATTATCATAGTAGAAAAAGGCGTGAATGACTATTCCTTTAGTGAGATCTGTCAGATCGTAGAATCCAACGACGCCAGACTCCTAGGCGTATTTGTTTCTCACATGGAGAACGATCTTATTCAAGCTACCGTAAAAATAGCACCTACAGGAATCAATACCATAGTACAAACCTTTAGACGCTACGGATACAACATAGTCTCACAACATGCCGAAGACACCTATCTGGACAGTTTGAAAGAACGCTCCAAATATCTGGACAAGTACCTCAACATGTAATCTAAGCCTTTAAAAGCTGCGCATGAAAATCGCGATCTACGGACAATTTTACCACAAAAATTCAGGCGGCTATATCGCCTCGGTACTCAACGCGCTAGATAAAGCCAAGGCCGATGTTTACATTGAGGCCAACTTTTTAGAGCTCATTCAGGCCAACGAAAGTATAGAGAAAGACTACCAAGGTTTTGAAACCTTTAGCAGTTTAGATGATTCTTTCGACCTCTTTTTTAGTATTGGTGGAGATGGGACCATCTTGCGTTCCATCACTTATGTGAAAGACCTCAATATTCCTATAGTTGGAATCAACACGGGCCGTTTAGGCTTTTTGGCCACCATTCAAAAGGACGATCTAAAAGAACATATAGATCATATCCTCAACGGAGAATACTCCATTTCTGAGCGTAGTTTGCTGCAAGTAAAAACTACCCCCGCTACTGCTATGGAAGGAGTTCTGAACTTTGCCTTGAACGAGGTTGCCGTAAACAGAAAGAACACTACCAGCATGATACGGGTTGCTACGGAGCTAAACGGCGAGTATTTGACCAGTTATTGGTCAGACGGGCTTATTGTGGCTACACCTACAGGTTCCACAGGCTACTCTTTGAGCTGCGGAGGTCCTGTTATCGATCCAAAATCGAACTCCTTTGTGATCACGCCTATTGCGCCGCACAACCTTAACGCCAGACCTTTTGTGATTCCAGACGATACGACTATTGGCTTGCAGGTATACGGACGCGAGGATTCGTACTTGCTTTCCTTAGATTCCAGGATCGTAACTTTGGCCAACGACACCGAGGTAGAGATCACGCGAGCTCCCTTTACAATTTCTCTGGTTCAACTCAACCACGACAGCTTTATAAAGACCATAAGACAGAAGCTTCTTTGGGGCGAAGACAAGCGCAATTTTAAACAATAAAAGAGGCGTTTTACTGTTTTACTTCTCGGAGGATGCAGTTAAGGCTGTGGATACCTCAAGTTTATTGTTATATTTGCACGTTTTTTCAGGAATATGAGGGCCTTATTTTTGCTGTTTTTTATGGGATTAGGAAGCTTTATGAGCTTCGGTCAAACCTACGAGATAGGAGCTGTTCTGGGTGGAACCAATTTTATTGGCGACGTAGGACGCACCAATTACATCTCGCCTAACACGCTTCACTTCGGAGGGATCCTCAAATGGAATCGCGGCCCAAGACACGCTTTCCGCTTTACTTTGATCCAATCCAACCTCAAAGGAGACGACACCAAATCCAGCGAAAGCAGACGTGCCCAGCGCGGTTATACCTTTACCAATTCGATTACAGAAGCATCGCTGGGACTCGAATTTAACTTCCTGGAATTCAGTATGTATTCTGGCCAACCACAACGCACACCGTATTTATATACCGGTTTGACGTATTTTCGATATAATAACCTTTTTAGGGACCCGAATACGGATGTGATTCGTAAATTTGACAGCGCTTGGGATTTTGCGATCCCAATGGTTGTTGGCTATAAAGCTACCGTAGGAACCAAGATGATCCTCGGAATTGAATTTGGAGCCCGATATACCCTAACAGACGCCTTGGACGGCAGCAATCCGGTAAAGGATCTCGCAGACGACCAAAGCCTTAAATTTGGCAACCTGAACAGCGATGATTGGTATGTGTTCACAGGACTTACCCTGAGCTTTACCTTTGGTCGCCAACCTTGTTATTGTAACTTTTAGCAATGAACGATTTGGACCGTATCGACAAAGATAAGCTGCCACAGCACCTCGCCGTAATTATGGACGGTAATGGTCGTTGGGCTAAAAAGCACGGTCTTTTCAGAACCAAAGGTCACGAAAGCGGTGCCAAAGCCGTGAAAGAAGTAGTTGAAGGAGCTGCAGAATTAGGCATTCCTTTTTTAACACTTTACGCCTTTTCGACAGAAAACTGGAATCGTCCCAAATTAGAGGTACAAACCCTAATGAAACTCTTGGTCTCAAGTCTTAAAAAAGAACTGAAGACCTTACAGAAAAACAATATACGCCTCGGAGCGATCGGAGCCCTACAGGACTTGCCAGACAAGGCCAGAAGAGAGCTCAATGAAGTAATTGAAGCCACAAAAGACAACGAGCAAATGACCTTGACATTGGCACTGAGTTACGGCTCCAGAGAGGAAATCACAAAAACTATTAAAGAAATAAGTTCCAAAGTTAAAAATAACATAATTTCGATTGAAAAGATTGATGAAGACGTTATAAATAAGCATCTTTACACGCTTAATTTACCGGACGTGGATCTGTTGATCCGCACCAGTGGAGAGCAGCGTATAAGCAACTTTTTACTCTGGCAGATCGCTTATGCGGAATTATATTTTACAGAGGTACTTTGGCCCGATTTTAGAAAGGAAAATCTATACGAGGCTATTCTGAATTATCAAAACAGAGAACGCAGATTTGGAAAGACCAGTGAACAACTCAACTAACACTATATTTTTGAATTCCTATAAAAGAACTTTACCCCTTCTCTTGCTGTTATTGCTGCTGAGCTTTTCTGGCTTCGGTCAGAAACGCGATCTGGACGCCAATCGCAAATACGAGATCGGTAATATTGAGATCACAGGACTCAAAAGTTACAACGCACAGACCGTACTTACCTTTACCGGACTTAAATCCGGGGAACGCATTTATGTACCGGGGCAGCGCCTGAGCGACATCATCACCAACCTTTGGGATCAGAACCTGTTCTCAGACATCAGCATTTATGTGACCCGTATGGAAGGCGATGTGGTAGATCTAGAGATTAACATCCAAGAACTACCGACCTTGAACAATGTCTCCATATCTGGTATCAGAGATCGTAAGGCGCGCGATATCATCAACGATAACGAGCTTAAAAAAGGTCAGAAGGTTACGCAAAACCTGCTTACTACTACTAAGAATTATATCCTCAACAAATACCGCGAACAAGGCTTTCTAAATGCCCAAGTGATCATGAGCACCACTGCTGTGATCGACTCGGTTACTGGTTTGGACACCAAACAAGACTTGGCCATCGCCATCGACAAGGGCGAACGCGTAAAAGTTGATCAGATCACTATTGATGGCAACGAAGCACTTTCAGATGCAAAGCTTCAGAAAGCCATGAAGAATACCAAGAAAAAATTCCCTTTGCGATTCTGGAAACGCTCTAAGTATATCCGCGACGATTACGAAGCAGACAAGCAATCCATCATCGACAAATACAAAGAGAACGGTTATCGCGATGCACGAATCGTGAGCGATACTTTAATTCGCAAATCCGACAATACAGTTGCCCTTGAACTTACAGTAGAAGAAGGAAATCAATACTACTTCGGAGATATCGATTTCATCGGGAACAGTGTCTTTAGTGACGAATTGCTAAGTCGTGTCTTGGGAATCCAAAAAGGAGACACCTACAATGGAGTACTCCTAGAGGAACGCATTGCCGATGTAGGCGACCCGGAGGCTTTAGACCTCACCAACCAATACCAGAACAACGGTTACCTCTTCTCTCGTATTAACCCTGTAGAGGTAAACGTAAGAAACGACACCATAGATTTTGAGATCCGTATCATAGAAGGAAAACCAGCTTATTTTGATCACGTGACCGTGGTTGGAAACACTCGTACCAATGACCATGTGGTATATCGCGAACTTAGAACTCGCCCAGGTGAGATCTATTCGAAAGCCAATGTAGTGCGTACGGTTCGTGAATTGGGACAGGTTGGATACTTTGATCCTGAGCAGATCTCGCCAAACTTTAAGAACGTAGATCCGAACTCCGGTACCCTAGATATGGAATATTCTGTAGTGGAGAAAGGATCGAGCCAGATCGAACTACAAGGTGGTTACGGTGGAGGTGGATTCGTTGGAACCGTTGGACTTTCGTTCAACAACTTCTCCATCAGAAACATCTTTAACGGAAAAGCGTATAAACCGCTGCCAATGGGAGACGGACAAACCCTATCCCTAAGAGCGCAAGCAAGTACGTTCTTCCAGACTTATAGCTTGTCTTTTATCGAGCCTTGGCTGGGTGGTCGTAAACCGATACAGTTCTCGGCCTCATTCTCG
>Ga0256829_1000860_pt1 | contig 27123 bp, 26 predicted proteins | sample 131447metaG_FD_185979 | JGI IMG/M metagenome (GOLD analysis project Ga0256829, IMG submission 185979) | Hydrothermal vent microbial communities from Lau Basin, Pacific Ocean - 131-447 | ecosystem: Environmental > Aquatic > Marine > Hydrothermal vents | place: Pacific Ocean: Lau Basin | collected... | reverse complement strand
TCGCCTTGAGATTCAATTATTAAGCTTGTATTGTATAGATTATCAACCCCCTGAAGCTATATATTCCAATTATATATTTTTTCGGCTATCATCCCCACGCTTACGCATGGAGACTTCTCGCCGATAAAGTTAAAGGGATATGATCTAGATTCCTAATTAGTAGAAGAAACGCTGTGTTAACTCCTGCACTATATGAAAATATAATGTAGCAGCGACTTATTACTATTTTGCATCTTAAGAATAGAATCCGACTTTTCTCCGCTCCAAAGGGCGAGGGCTTTCGGTTGTAAAAGAAGAATAATTTATTTCTCTTATACTACCTTAAGCTATTGGGCGCTAAGCGTGAGCGATGATAGAAAATGTAAGTCTTGCTATTATTGGAGACCTCATGTTTTATATCCATATATAGGGTTGTGCGTTAAGCATGGAAAAATAACTACCGAAGATGACACGTGCGAGTATTTTACAGAAATCAAAGTAGATAAAAACACATTTTACTGGATACCAGAGATTAGGACCAGGGTATATGGAGAAGAGGCAAACGTTTTCATTAACAAAGGATATAAAGTATATGTTGGGGCATACGTCGATCCTGATGTAAGGGATGAAATCTATGGGGCATTTTAAAAAGCGCTATCCTCCACATTCCCATAAATATGCAAACTGTTAATAATAACCTAAAGTTTAAATGCATAGCCTCAATTATAAGTAAAGAAGAAACGCTATTGCTAAGCGTTATATCAAGGCCTTTGTCCTTTTTGCCTAAAAAGACCTTAACCTTAAAAAATTATTTTGCTTGAAGCTGAAGCGTTATGCATTTTTTCCAGAAAATCGTGTAGCATCTTCCTTAACGATTCTTCATCGACATATCCCTTTATATGGCTCCAAGGTAGCGGATCTTCTTTTTTTGATAATGCATAGCTCAGCATTCCATCCTTAGCCACAGCCCTAAAGGAGGATTTTCGCGTATCGGGTACCCTAAGCAAATATCTTATAATATCTCTATCACTTAGAGAAATAGATCCTTGAACCAAGGCATAAAAGGGGTCGTATATAGATATTTCGTCATATGAAGCCTCGCTTTTTATATGCATAATTTTCCTAAGGCTTGTGTTGTAATCATTCATAGGTAGCCATTGAAGTGGCGTTGCTGGTTTTATGACTAGGGGATTTAATGATAAGCTGATCTTCCTAACCCCAATTTTTTTAATCCCCCTCGTCAATTCTATAACCTCCTTTATGTCTTCCTCACTTTCACCTGGAATAGAGGTAATCAAGTAGATCTTTAACGATAGGCCATACCTCTTTGCATACCTTGCTATATTAAGGATTGAGTCATTCGAGAACTCTTTTCCCAAGGCCCTTCTAACTCTTTCAGAATTTTCCACAGCAATAGTAAGGTTCCTCTGCCCTAGAGAAGATATAGTTTCTATATCTTCCTCCCTAAGTAAATCTGCCCTAAGCGAGGGTATTGATACCTTCATCCCTTCTTCTCTGATGAAGCCCAGTATTCGCCTAAAGTCGGGATGACTATTAATTGTTAGACCAACGAGTGTTATTTTACTTCTATATCTTTCTCTTAGTTTATATAATTCTTCTTTTATTTTATCAAATGACTTGTACCTCGCAGGTTTTGAGATAAAGCTTTCCATGCAAAACACGCAACTAAATGGACACCCCCTCATCACCTCAAGAACCACGTCGAACTTGGCGCCACTTGTAGAGACTCTTCTAAAATCGCTACTATCTAGGCTTTCGGCATGGGCAACCCTAACTTCGTATTTGCCGTATGCCGGGACATAAATACCTAAACCTGCCTCTATGACATCGCTTGCCATTATATCTATGATTTTCTTCCAAACAGCTTCTAGTTCCCCTATTATTTCAATATCAGCAATTTCTGCTAAAGGTTCTGGATTAGAGGTTACAACAGGTCCGCCAACTATCACCTTCGGCCTTTTCCTATTTCTAGACAAAACCTCTATTCCACTATTTTTTAGCCCATTTACTATGTTTACATAGTCCAGCTCGTAATGGACCGGTATCAAAATATAATCAAAGTTTCTTAGCGGCGTTTTTCTTTCAACACCCTTCAAAACCCCGTACTCGTCAATCGAATCCATAAAGAACCTTTCTACATAAAAGTCATCGATATCATTTAATAAATAATAAAGCCTGTGGAAGATTAAGGATGACATACCGACAGCATAGTTCGATGGATAGAAAAGAGCTACCCTTTTCATCCCCTTTCTGAACTTTTTTTCAACAAGGCCCCTTTCTATTACTTCTGTGCTCTTCATTTCTTTCCATTAGAATAACTAAAAGGAAAATCTTTTATCCTTATTTCATTAAGTAATACTAACCCCGAATTCTCTAACGCGCACTGATACAAAAAACCACAGGGAACTTAAATTGCCGAGGATCCTCTTACCGAAGATGAAAAAGAGCCTAAATAACGTTAACGAAGCCTTAGATCTCTTCTTACGAGAAATGGAAGTAGGTGGTGCCTCACCTTTAACCATAAGGTCCTATAGGGCTGCTTTAACTAACTTTATCAGATTTGTAGGAAAGGATAGAAGAGCTCAAGATATAAGTTCAGAAGATTACATGAGATGGGTAATTCATTTAAGAAAAAATGGGCTATCTAAGGTAAAAAGGCCAAGTAGGAAAGATGTCACAATTCATTACTATTCTATGTTTGTGAGAAAGTTTCTGCTGTGGCTAGGAGTCGAAGAGGAGTTACCAATAATGAGTACAAGAAAACAACCATTTTCTTCAGCCCTCTCTTGGAATGACGTAGTGAGGCTGTTTGATGCAATAAGGGATCTAGACGATTTATTAATAGTATCACTAATGGTGGAGACTGGCATGAGGGTTAGGGAGTTGCTCACGCTTACATGGAATGATATAAATTTCCAAAATGGAGAAATAAAGATAAGGGGTAAATATGGGAAAGAAAGGATCGTATTCATGGGACCAGTAAGCAGGCAAGCCCTTTTAGAGGCATATACGCTTTTCAGGAATAGAAGGGAGCTAGTATTAGACAAGAGCTACCAAGCAGTATACAAAAGATTAAAGAGCCTAGCAAAAAGGGCAGGATTAGATCCAGATAGGGTAAGGCCACATGTACTGAGGCATACTTTTGCTACGGAGGCCCTTAGGAGAGGAATGAGCCTTCCAGTGTTACAAAGGATCCTAGGACATAGTGACATAAAGACGACACAGCTGTACTTGCATTTACTTAACGATGACGCTAGGAGGGAATATAATAGGCTTTTTGACCAAGGAGTGTATGATACTAGGTCAAAGCTTGCAAACTACATAGCATTGGGGAGGACATAGACTTTTTCCTCACCCGCAATCTTTCTAAAACCCCATAGGCCGGTCCATCATTATATTCAACCACGCCTCCTGCGTATCTTGCCTTGAAAGGTAGGTTTTACAAGTAACAAATCTATGAAATAGGAAGAGCTGCAAATTCGTTCGCCTACAATACCCTAGTTTTCAAAGCCATTTTCTAGGACAATTATAGATAAGAAATAGCTTTGACGCTTCAAGCAAGCTTAGAAAGGATAACGTCTATCCTGTCCCTTATTTCACTTAACCTTTTTTTATAAAGCAGTAAGTCATCTCTGCCTTCCTTTAGCCTTTCCTCAATAACATCTAGGTAAACATTAATCCTATCTAAAGCATCCCTAGGATCGCTTGGCGTGTATATAGGAGACCATGCAGAATTTATAAAATCCTTACCATCTTCTGTTAACACATACCTATTATCGCTCCTTCTTTCCACAAGCCCCTCCCTTACTAGCTCGTAGAGTATTGGATATAAGCTTCCAGGGGAAGGCCTCCAATATCCATAAGTCATGTACTGAACTTCATTCATTATCTCGACACCGTTCAATGGTTTTTTAGAAAGCAAAAAGAGTATTATAGGCCGTAGCCAACCCCTATGTTTCCAAGTTCCTACCCAATTCGGCCTACCTCTCCTTTGAGACCAATGAGATCCATCACTATGCCAAGGCATAAATTGCACCGCCATAATTAATAATGTTAGCAATAGTCCTAATATAAGTTTTCATTCTAACCGTTTATTACTCCATGGCTCATTAGGGTTGTTTGAGGTGCTTTAGTCCACCTTCTCGCTGGCTCATCATTACTGTTAATCCCATGCCACCTGCCTATTGGAGCATATCCGCTCCAGTTGCCTAGGGCTTTACCTTGCTCTCCTCGGCGAAGGTTGTTTCATTCAATAGTCTCTTCTTTCACCTAGCCATCGAGTTTTATTCCTGCTCTAGGCAACCCCTACAAAAATGCTTACAAACGTTTCTATAGTAATTAATTTTTATAATGGTGGCTAGGTTATGAAGAAGCATGGATTAGGTAAACGTGCAGCAAACACTATTTAATAGCCTTAAACGGACTTAAGTTTTGCTAATCTACCTTAGCTATCGCTACTGCTCCTCCATGTCCTATTAAAGAGCGATGATTCTTGTTGCTACTAAGGTGAGAAAGTTTGAAGTCACGTCTTCCCTTTCGAGTTCAGCCTCGGGCCTCCAGCCTATTACTTCTATCCCTTTTCTTTGGGAACTGGGGGCTGTTTCATAGATAGCAACAGGCGAAGCATTTAAATATTTTCCAAAGATAATCATGGTTATGGGTAGCTCTGAAGATGTGGGGGTTTCTCTCCCCCGAAAGCCAGCTAATGAAGGTGGGACGCTGAAAGGTTATCTGCTACAATCATTTCAAAAGTTTCAAAAGTAGCGGATAGCCAGAAGGGTTATGATTTCTCCCTTAGCCAAGATTTAAGGTATTAACGCTAGAATTTATATAAAATTACCTTACATGCATAAAAAGTCTATCTTACATTTATCCTATATAGGGTGTTAAGGGATTTGAGCGAGCAAATAGACCTTTCAGTGATGATAGGAGGTCCTCAAGGAGGAGGAATAGAATCCTCTGGTCAAATGCTTTTAAGGACCTTTATGATAAAAGGATATGACGTGTTCGGAATAAGGGAATATCATAGTAACATAATGGGGGCACACAGCTACTACAACATAAGGGTTAAAAGCGTTAAGCCTAGGAGCGTAAAGTTACCTGTTGACGGGTTGCTTGCACTTGATGCTGAAACCATATTTACCCACTACAACGAAATCTCAAGCAATGGATACCTGATCTACGATACTAGCACAGAAGGCACAAAAATAGAAAGAATTGCGCCAATGGAGGTAGAAGTGAAGGAGAGAATTAAAAACAACCTCAAAGAAGCTGGCATAGAACCGATAATATCAGATGTAATAAAGTACCTATCAAGAGAAGGCGTAAAGACTATAGGATTACCCTTAAAGGATCTTTTAAGGAAAACCGCAGAAAAACTCAACACAAACCTAGTTTCAATATCAAAAACAGTAAACACAATGAGCCTAACAGCTATGGTATCATTGCTTGGATTTAACCTAAAAACCGTAGAAAAGGCAATAAACTACTACTTCTCTGGAAGGAAGAGCATAATAGAGGCAAACGTTGAAGCGGCGAGGACTTCCTTCGAATTTGTTAAGGAAAACTACGGCTTAGGAAAGGAAATACCAGATGGACCAAATAGAGGAAAAACTAGAATGGTTGCAACAGGAAATGATGTAGTAGCAATGGGAAAAGTCGCCGGTGGCCTAACGCTAGAGACTTATTATCCAATAACCCCAGCGCAAGATGAGGCCTTCTACCTTGGGCTTCACAGAAATTTCAAAGTTGATGAGAACACCTCGAAAGAACTTGGAATAGATAGGCTTGGTGTACTGCCTTTCCAAGCCGAGGACGAGCTTGCGGCAATAAACATGGCCATAGGAGGTGCCTTAGCAGGGGCAAGGACAGCAACAACAACTAGTGGGCCTGGTTTTTCGCTTATGAATGAAGGTATAAGCTTTGCAGTAATTGCAGAAGTGCCGGTTGTTATAACAGTATGGATGAGAGCAGGTCCAAGTACTGGGGAGGCTACAAGGCAAGGACAACAGGATCTCCTACATTCGATATTCTCAGGCCATGGGGATTCTCCAAAAATAGTTATATCTAGTGGAGATCACATAGAGGCATTCTATGATGCAATAAAGTCTCTCAACTGGGCAGAAAAGTACCAGACCCCAGTTGTCCACCTAGTTGACAAATACCTAGCATCTAGTATGATGAGTTTTGATAAGGAGGATGTTGATACTAGCAAAGTCCAGATAGACAGGGGTAAATACATAACAGAGCCTAGCGGTAATGAAGGTGAAAGATTCAAGAGATATGAACTAACAGAAGACTACGTTAGTCCTAGAGCACCTCTTGGAGCTAGGTTAATGATGATCAGTAGCTTAACCCATAACGAATATGGGATGGTGACGGAGGATCCTGTAACAAGAGAAAAAATGCTCATAAAAAGGCTTAAAAAGATAGAGAAAGCCGGTATGGAAATACCCGTAGAAGACAAAGCTAGGTTATATGGCAATCCTGATGCCAAGGTAACCATAGTCTCTTGGGGCTCTACTAAAGGTCCAATACTAGATGCCATCGATTTGCTCAAAAGGGATGGCATAGACGCAAAGTTACTCCACATTAGGATGCTAATGCCATTCCCTTCAGATTACGTATCTAAAGTCTTAAATTCATCAGACATAGTCATAGATCTCGAAGCCAACTCTATGGCGCAGCTTGCAATGGCAATAAAGATGTATACAGGCTATGATATAAAGAGGAAGGTGGTTAAGCTTAGTGGGAGGACTATAATGGAACATGAAACGTATAAAGCGTTGAAATCTGTAATTAAGGGTGAAAAAGATTTCGTGGTGATGAGTGATGGCGCGTAACTGGTCTGATTACAGAACAAGTGCTTGGGTACAATGGTGCCCAGGCTGTGGAAACTATGGTATATTAACATCTTTGCAAAGGGCCTTAGCAGAACTAGACTTGCCACCAGAAAAGACTACCGTGGTCTCTGGTATAGGGTGCTCCAGTAGAATACCATACTATGTCAAGACGTCTAATGTTCATACACTTCACGGCAGACCAATTCCAGTGGCACAAGGGATAAAAATAGCTAACCCCGACCAAACTGTTATTGTTTCGTCGGGCGATGGTGATCTGCTAGGCATAGGAGCTGGTCACTTTGTTGCACTTGGAAGGAGGAACATACAAATAACAGTCATACTCCATGATAATGCCGTTTATGGGTTAACTAAAGGGCAGGCTTCCCCGACACTACACCTGTGGGTCAAAACAAAGGCTTTAGATACGCCAAACATACAAAGCAATATCAATCCACTGCTACTGGCGTTTGCAAGTGGCTATACCTTTATCGCAAGGGCGTATGCATATCATATAGATCAACTAAAAGAAATGATAAAGAAGGGGATAAGGCATAAGGGTACTTCCCTTATAGATGTCTTGCAACCATGCCCAACGTACAATAATATCATGACAAAGGATTGGTACGAAAAGAGAATATATTACCTAGAAAAAGATGACCCTAGCTGGGATCCAACAATATCTTCGCCGGAAGACTTCACAAAGAAATCCCCGAAGATACTTGAAAAGATGAATGAATGGGAAGATAGGATACCACTAGGAATATTCTATATTAATAACACAATAGAGTCGCTGGAAACCAGGATAGAGAAAATACTTCCAGGATATAGAATAAATCCACCTGGGAAGAGACCTATAGAAATAAATGGAAAACCCCTGGTACATCCATTTACAGAGTTCAAGGACAGGATAGTAGAAACGTGATGCTTTAATGGCATACTATGCAAAGATAATAAACCTTGAAGGAGGAGAACTGATGGTATCAATAGCAGATGAAGACTTGCTAGGGAAAAAATTCATCAGAGATGGGGTCTCTATTGATGTGTCACCCCTATTTTACGGCGATAAGATCCTTGATGACGAAGATGCAACAAAATACATCAAATTAGCAGACGTTCTAATTTTAACCGGTTCTAAAATTGTGAACAAGGCCATCGAAGAGGGGGTTGTTAACCCCGATTCTGTACTTGAGATTGATGGAGTTAAACATGTTCAAGTGTTTAGATTCAATTATTGAAATTTTTAAGCTTTATTCAACAAGAAGTCTATAATTATTATATACCTCTATTTTTTATTCTCGGAAATATCCATAATGCATAGGTGAGATTTTGGGAGATATCGTGGTACTGTTAAAGCCTGCGCTAAACCCAGAAATGATAAGGTCCCTACCTGATGGGAGCGTAGATTTTAATGCCATACCACTAAAGCTATCTGATATAGACAGGAACGCCGTAGAAGAGGCCAATAAGATCAAAGGAATTACAAAGGGAAAAATATATTCTATATCCATCGTTACTTGGGGGCCAACAAGCAAAAGGGAGAAAGATATAAAGATGGCAATTCAAGAGGGCCTTGCAAAGGGTGTTGATGAAGCCATAGTATTGGAGGATGATTCTCTAATACCAGGAGATCAAGTAACAACAGCTTCTGCTGTCGTTAACGTTTTGAAAAAATTTAACATAAACCCTGATATAATCTTAGCTGGAGAAGCAACAATAGATGGCTTTTCTGGGCAAGTGGCTGGCAGAGTCGCTGCAAAGCTTGGATTACCATATATAAGCTTTGCAAGGAAAATTGAGATAAATGGTAATAAAATAGTTGCAGAAAGGGACCTTGAGGACTACGTAGAAGTGGTCGAATCCGAGATGCCAGCAGTAATTAGTGTTACAAGAGAAATTAACTCCCCAAGGCCTCCAACCCTAATACAAATAAGGATGGCATCAAAGAAGCCCCAGCATGTAGTAAAGGTTTCTGATCTTGAAAAAGTTGAGAAACAAAAGAAAAAGATGAAAGAGGCAAAGGTACTCGCTGTAAAGAGAAAGCAAACAATAGTTGAAGGGAAGTCACTAGATGAAATAGCAACAAAACTAGTCTCTCTCCTAGAGCAGGAGGGTGTATTTACTGAATAGGGGTGATGTATGGGATGGTAGATGTATTAGTTGTTACTAGTAAGGAAGTAGATGCCTCGGAAATATTAACGGTTGCTAGTAAGGTTGGCGAATCTGTAGCTTTGGCCTATGGTGATGAATGCGATAAGATAGCAAAATACTTTAAAAAAGTTTATAAGCTATCTTCGGATGACGTAGAATCCATATTCAATGGTATCAAACAGCTATATGATAGCAATAAACCTAAGCTTGTGATAGGCGTGACTAGCAAGAACTTAAAGGATGCCTTCTCAAGGCTAGCAGGTATTTATGATATGCCATTCTCTACTGACGTCTATGACGTAGAGGTTACGGAGAATGGAGTATCGTTTAAGAGAGGTTTTTTGAGCGGTAGGGCCATTATGACCGAAGAGGTCAGTTATCCTTCAATGCTTTTGCTTGCCCCGAGGAAGACGCAGAAAAGTGAAGGGAAAGAAAACGGCAGCATAGAAGAACTAAGCATTAGTGCGCCCAGCAAAATAGTTGTAAAAGAGAGAAAAGAAAAAGCTAAAGGTGGCGTCAATATAGAATCAGCAAAACTGATAGTAAGCGTGGGAAGAGGGTTCAAAAACAAAGATGATATAAAGCTGGCTTTTGATCTAGCAGATATTATCGGCGCCCAAATTGGTTGTTCAAGGCCAATAGCTGCTGATCTAAAGTGGTTGTCTGAAGATCATTGGGTTGGCCTGAGCGGAAAGAAGGTTGCTCCAAAGCTGTACATGGCTATTGGCATTAGTGGTGCGCCCCAACACCTAGCTGGAATAACTGATGCAAAGATTGTGGTAGCAATAAACAATGATAAAACCGCCCCCATTTTCAAGAATGCAGACTATGGTGTTATAGCCGATCTATATCAATTCATCCCAATACTTGCAAATAAACTCAAGGAAAAGATGAAAAAATAATCTCAACTATTTTATAAGTCAATACAAAAATTTTTCATTTATTGCTGCAGAAACCTAATGGCTTCTTCAAGTTATGGCACAACCTTAGAGAAGCTTACACCAATAGAATTTAGCTCTTCTATTACCTTATCTATTGCCTCAGGTGTTGAAGATTCCACAATAACTTCTATTAGCGCTTTGCCTGGTTCTATTAAATGGGTAATCCTATCATGTCTTATGTCTATTACATTCAGCTTTGCTTGGGCTAATTTGCTCAAAATAATATCAAGCCATCCTGGAAGATCAGGTATCGTCCCACTCAATTTGACTATCCTTCCTGACCTTGCCAACTCATAATTTAATATATTAGATATCCTTGTCATATCTACGTTGCCACCAGTTATATATGCAACTACATCTTTACCTTTCACATTTACTTTGCCTTCCAATAGGGCAGCAACCGAAGCGGCCCCTGCCCCTTCAGCCAAGATTTTTCCTCTTTCTAAGAGGAGAAAGATTGCTCTAGCGACCTCTGCGTCATTAACCTTCACTATATCATCTACATAGTCTTTTATGATCTCAAATGTATATTTGCCGGAGTTCTTCACAATTAAACCATCCATTAAGCCAAATGGTACATTTTTAATGTTTACTGGTTTCCCTGTCTTGAGACCTTCTGAGTACTTCGCCGCGTAAGAAGGCTCTACCCCTATTACCTTAATGTTATCTCCGAATTTCTTTTTCAACACTATTGCATTGCCAGATATCAACCCTCCCCCGCCAATTGGCATAATGACTATATCAGGCTTCTTAGAAAGCTGTTCAAGTACCTCATGGGCTATTGTGCCTTGACCTGCTATTACTTTTGGGTCATCAAATGGGTGTACCATGACCTTGCCGGTTTCCTCGCTAATTTCGATGGCCTTTTTCTCAGCTTCATCAAAATTTTTTCCATATAGAATTACCTCTGCGCCATAGTTCTTCGTTGCCTCTATTTTAGAAAGGGGAGCCACTTCCGGCATCACTATTGTCGATTTTGTATGCAATAGCGTTGCACCCAAAGCAACTCCTTGAGCGTGATTACCTGCACTTGCCGCTATAACCCCCTTTTTCCTTTCATCACCTAAAGACCATACCTTAAAATATGCACCCCTAACCTTAAAGGAACTAGTTCTCTGAAGGTTCTCTAACTTTAAGTAAACATTCCCTCCTGTAGCGCCTGATATAGTCCTGCTGTAGTCTAGAGGGGTTCTGTGTATCACACCTTTTAGAACTTCTAAAGCCTTTAGCGAGTCTGCATATATCTCTTCAATTTCCATGGAATACCACCATTTCTTATTAGTCCTAAGATGATCTATTAAGCGTTTATGTATGTTATTCCCATCTCTAAGTTGTAACGGTGACGAATATCAAGCTTTTAAAGTTCCTTAGCATACTAATGAAGTCTTCTGTAGTGAGCTCGCTAATTCCATTAAAGCCATAGTCGCCTGAGAGCAACAACTCTACCAGCCTCTTTTGCCAGACATCTCCAACTACCATATAATATGCCCTACCATCATTATCTCTACTATACCTCAGCATGATTGGGATCTTCATGAATTTCCAGAAGTATGAAGGTACTAAGGACAACAGCCTTCTTACTTCCTCTTCATCAAAAAAGTGATCTTCACCTGAGTGAAGCTGGATAGACATAACGCCTTTGCTCAGATCCTCGATAGTAATGTAGCCCTTAGGCCAGTAAAGCCTTAAGGTTTTCATACTATCCATGTATTTCTTCTTAACGTTTTTTATTCCATTACCATCGGAAAACAAGCAATTCACCTATGATATATTGCGTAGATCATAGCATGGTCTTTATCAAAGGGGTCTAGGTGTATCGCGTCCACGATTTCAAACCCACCCTTTTTAAGCTCATCAACCTCCCTGCGATAAATTTCACTAGGTTCCTTAGTAACATCTATGCTCCTTGCCTTTATCGCCAACAAAAGATATCCCTTATCCTTTAAGAAAAACCTAGAGTTCCTAACCACTATCGATGCCTGTTCTGGCTGTGCAACGTCAGCATATATCCCATTTACGGCCTCTACCATATGACGGTACTTTTCAGGAAACCTTGCATCGGCTAACATAGGGTAGATGTTCTTCCTTTCTGTTACGATCAAGAGAAGATCCCTAATGACCCTATGAGAGAACTCTATCCCATAAATCTTCCCTTCAAAATCTATTATATCGCTTATGTGACTAGCGGTTGTTCCGCTTGCTATGCCTAAGTAAAGTAGTTTGTCTCCCTTTCTAACCGGGAGATCCTCAAGCCCTTTTAATAAAGCAGCGCCAAGCTTACTCCTATAAGCATTCCATTCCCTATACTCAGCATCTTTATATCTATACAACCTTTCACCATATACCCTTTGACCTGGCACTAGATTCTTCGTAGCCAGCTTATAGGAGCCATCTTCTTGCTCTACTATAAATACACCTTTCCACTTATCATGCTCCCTTATTTCCATTCATATCACCTCCTCTTGCCTCCTTTCTTATGCTTTGATCTCTTAAACTTCTCCTTTCTGAACCCCTTTCTTTCCTTTGTTTCAATAGGTCTCTTCGGAGGAGTGGGATACAACCTCTTTATCTCCTCTATCCTCCTATTCAGCTCTTCCTTCAACCTATTTCCAATGTACCTGCCACTATAAGCGTCTACCTTTGCAGCTATCGCCAGCTTTGCTGCCAGTGCCCTGGCAATCTTGCCTCTCTGCCATTTTGGACTTTTATAAATCTCTGGGTATTGAAATATTATACCGTGCTTTGGTGGTTTCCCTCCAGTTCTCAATGCCCTAAAAAGCGCCTTCTCTGCGCCCAAGACTTGGATAGTACTTGCTGGCATCGTTGCAAGCCTTTCTAGGCCACCCGCTAGGCTAATCAGCCTAGCACCTATGAGTGGTCCAACGAGCTCAGTTACGTTAGGTGCAACTTCCTTCATCACATTACTAGCATACTGATCCAAGTCCTTTCTCAGGTTATACATAAGATTTGTTATGTTTGCCAAGGTAATCATTGCCTCTAGATCCTTTTCCGAAACGTCAGCACCAAGGCTATTCCTTGAAGCTTCATATATCTTCCTAGCCTTGCCTTCGCTGACACCCAATGATACCAAGTTGCTAACGGTAAACTCCTCCCTTCTCTTTAGTTCAGAAATAAGCATTGCATATAGCTCATGGTTATCAACTAGGTCATTTAACTCTGGAAAATATATGCTATACCATTCCCTCAGCCTTGTGGAATAAAGGTTTACGGTTTTGTCTATATCATCAATTGCCCTTATTGCTTGTGCTACCAATAAATCCCTTTTTTGAACGGCACCTCTCAACATCCTTCTAGTAAACTCATATATAACATTGAAATACCACTCATAGAATTCCTTTTCATCCTTCACAAACTCTGAGGCAATGATATAAGAAGGCATTTCGCTTCTAAACTTCAAAGCCACGCTGTTTGCCTCTTCTACCTTTACATTTAAACCCTCTTGATTAAATACCTTCGCCTCGGACTCGTCTTCAACGACAACTACATCCGGTTTAACCTCTTTTATTTTGTTGATAATGCTTAAAAAAGACTTGCTTAAAGCTCCCTTGTATACATTGATTATGCTTTCAGTAGCCTCGTCATAGTTCTTGGGTAGGGGTTCATATGCTATCACCTCACCTTTTTCTCCTAGCGCATAGGTGCCACTAATAGCATCAACTATATATATCTTCAACTTTGAATACACCAGCCTTGCTACACCATTATTTATTTCTCTTTATTTCCTAATAAATTCATTTCCTGATCTCGATACATTATAATTCCAGATGCTCCATAGTAAATTGTTTCATCAAATAACGCTGGGTTTAAATCTAAAGCTTTTTAATCTTAAAAGCAATAAAGATGTTGGTGATTAAATATGCCTACGCACGGCTCTATGACAAAGGCAGGTAAAGTTAGGAAGGCAACGCCTAAGATAGAACAGAAGAAGAGAAAGAACATGAATCCAAGGGTAAAAAATAAGAAAGAATTCATAGTTAGATCGCAAAGGGTAGAAAGACCAATAAGGAGAAGAAGGTAGCCTTCGTAAACTTTTTATTGGTGTAAGGATTGGAAACAGGCTACTTTGGTTATCAAGGCATAGTAGCAGATAAACTTAAGGACGCCGGGATAAGACCTGGAGATAAGGTATTGATCAGTAATGGGAGCAAAGAGGTTACCGGGATCCTTATGCCAAAGAATGAATTTTCTCATCCAAGCATTGTCGTAATAAAACTGGACAACGGATATAATATTGGAGTAAAGGTAAGTGAAGATAGCATAATCAAGAGGTTAGAAAAAGGGCTAATGACAAAGCATCCTGGAGAACCAATCAGGCTCACAGAAGAAGAAACCTTGCCACCAAAGGACAAGAGGGTCCTCATAATAGGTACAGGGGGTACGATAGCAAGCAGGGTAGAATATGAAACAGGTGCCGTAAAACCTTACTTAGATCCAGAGGAACTTTCTGCATCTATACCAGAAATCTTAAGGTATTCTAGCATAGAGGCCGAGGAGTTACTTTCGATATTCAGTGAAGATATGAACCCAGCATATTGGGAATTAATATGCAAAGAAATCTCTAAAAAGATTGACGAATTTAATGGTATAGTAGTAGCGCATGGCACCGATACTATGGCATATACAGCCTCTGCCGTTGCATTTGCGTTTCACAAATCCCTTAGCTCCCCTATAGTATTTACTGGCTCTCAAAGGAGTAGCGATAGACCTAGTAGCGACTCATACTTTAACCTTATCTCTTCTGTCATAATAGCCTCAATGTCTCCATTTGGAGAAGTGGCAGTTGTTATGCACGGAGAAATTGGGGATACTTACGCGTTAGCGCACAGGGCAACAAAAGTTAGAAAGATGCACACAAGTAGGAGAGATGCGTTTCAAACAATTAATGATAAGCCCTTAGCCAAAATATTTCCATTTGAAGGAAGGTATGAGATAATTAATGAGAACTATAGGGAAAGGGCTAAGGAAAGCATAGCAGAAATAGGTTTTGACAAGAGGGTTGCTCTAATAAAATACTATCCTGGAATGACGAGTGAACTGATAGACTTTCTAATAGACAAGGGTTATCATGGAGTTGTTATAGAGGGTACCGGCTTTGGACATGTAGCAAACCGCTTGATAAAATCCTTGGAAAGGGCTAAGGAAAGCGGTATACCAGTTGTAGCTACAAGTCAGACGCTATTTGGCAGGGTAAACCTAAACGTTTATAATACTGGCAGAAGAATGCTAATGGCAGGTGTTATACCAGCAGATGATATGCTCCCGGAGGTTGCATACGTCAAGCTTTCCTGGATCTTATCAAAAACTAGAGACGTGAAAGAAGTTAAGGAGCTGATGCTTAGGAACCTTGCAGGGGAAATCAATGAAAGGCACGAAATTAATTATTATCCAAGGTGGTACCATGGATAGCCTAGATTATAGCGAGCTAAAACTCAAAGTAGGGCTAGAGATACATCAGCAACTAGACACCAAAAGTAAACTGTTTTGCTCTTGCCCCACTTCTTTGGTTGATGAAAGCGGTAAAGAGTTTGAGAGGTCGCTGAGGCCTACGAGAAGTGAAACAGGAGAAGTAGATATTGCAGCGCTCTTTGAGTGGAGAAAGGGTAGAAGGTACAGGTACCAGGCACCCGAGGGTCACTACTGTATGGTTGAGGCTGATGAGGAACCTCCCCATGAAATGAATAGAGAGGCTGTAGCCATCGTGGCGGCAATAGCGTTAGCGTTGAATTCAAACCTAGTAGATGAAGTACACACGATGAGGAAGATAGTTATTGATGGCAGCAACACGAGTGGCTTCCAAAGGACTGCAATAATAGCATTAAACGGGTATATAAATGTAAATGGAAAAAAGCACAGCATTGAAACCATAGCGCTTGAGGAAGATGCTGCAAGAAAAGTTTCTGAAGAAGGTAAGAAAATAATATACAAGCTTGACAGGCTTGGGATACCTCTAATAGAGATAGCAACTTCACCTGACATAGCTTCACCAAAAGAGGCAAGAGATGTAGCATTAGCAATCGGTAGGCTACTAAGGCTTACAGGAAGGGTTAAAAGAGGCTTAGGCACGATAAGGCAGGATCTCAACATAAGCATAGAAGGTGGCGCTAAGACTGAAGTCAAGGGTGTACAGAAACTCGACCTAATAGAAAAAATAGTTCAATTTGAAGTTGAGAGGCAAGTAAACCTATTAAAAATAAAGGATGAACTAAACAAAAGGGGTATCAGAAAAGAGGAGCTAGATAACATTAAAGCACAAGACCTCACCGAAGTATTTATGAACACAAAGAGCAAGGTTATTAAAAGCAAGATAAACTCCGGGAAAAAGGTAGTAGGTGCCAAGCTACCTGGCCTAAAGGGTATATTAGGTATAGAAATCATGCCTAACAGAAGGTTCGGAAAAGAAATAGCTGATTACGTTAGGTTCTGGTCAGGTGTTGAAGGTTTTTTCCATAGCGATGAATTACCAAGGTATGGGATTACAATTGAGGAAGTGGAAAAAACGTATTCTAAACTTAGTGCGGATAGGAATAAAGACGCATTTGTAATAATATCTGATGACTATGAAAAATGCCTAAAGGCACTAAGGGTAATTATTGATAGAATTAAAATGGCATTCGAAGGTGTGCCTGAAGAAACAAGGTCGGCCAACGAAGACGGTACAACCAAATACATGAGACCAAGACCTGGTAAAGAGAGGATGTACCCTGAGACAGATATACCTCCACTCTATATAGGAGATGCCATACTCAAGGAGGCAGAAAGAATAAAGCCTGAACCGCTTGAGGTCAAGATGAGAAAGCTTGTAGAGAGGTACGGACTAAGTAGAGAGCTGGCTGAAAAAACTATTAATGATGTAAACCTAGGTTTTATTGAAGAGCTACTAGACAAATATGGCGATAAGGTACAACCTACGTTAATAGCATCAATTTTTGTCAACATAATAAGAGGGTTAAAATCTAAAGGGGTAAACATCGATCTGTTATCTGAAAAGAAAATCGAAGAAATTATCAGGCTATTATACGAAAAGAAAATTAGCAAAGAGGTTATAGAAGACCTCTTAATAGAGGCTTGTGAAAAACCTGAATATAGCATTGAAGAAATAGTTAATATGATGGGCATAGGTACTATAAGCGTTGAAGAAGCGAGAAGCATAGTTAAGGATATAGTTAAAAATAACAAGGATTTGATAGTTTCTAAGGGAGTGAGATCAATAAACATCTTAATGGGAAAAGCCATGTCAAGGCTTAGGGGAAAAATAGATGGCAAGATCGTCTCTGAACTAGTAAACGATGAAGTTAAGAAAATTTTAAATAATGTATAGAGAAAATCAATTAAAACAGATAAGCTATTTTAAACCCCTCCGCAATTAATTAATTGAAGGGCCCGTAGCTCAGCTAGGATAGAGCGGCGGTCGAGGCCTTTCATGGCCGAGGTCGAGGCTCCAGACCCGTAGGTCGGGGGTTCGAGTCCCCTCGGGCCCACCACACCATAATATTTCATACACCCATAGTAATTACGCAACTCGTATGCCTCTTCCTCAAATACGTGGACAAGTAGTAAAAAGGGTCAAGGCATACTTGAAGATCTTTCCATTATTATAAGTGGTTGCATGCAACATATATTCTCCTTTTTTAATTGAGACTACTGGATATGAAAATTTTCCACTTTTTAAAATAACTAATGGAAGTAAGTTTGTACTGTTGTTTATTAGTACCATTTCTGATTCCCTACCATTCAGCATCATAGAGATGGGATTCCTAGCTTCCAACCCAATTATTCTCCCACTTACGCGATAAGCTTCCCCTCCTGCAAGGAAGTATTCTGGCTCCTTTTCACCGACCCTGCACCCATCGACCCATTCATTATTAGCAATAATGAAAAAAGGTACCTCCGGTTTGCTTTCTGAAATTATAGACCCTATGCCCAAGGCATACCTAACTTTTTCACCATAGCTTCCCTCTATGGTTACTATTGATGGTAAGGTAAGGAAAAATACCTTTTCACTTAACGCCCAATCCGTTAGTTTTTCTACTTCCCTTTCTCCAAATCCCATTATCGTTAAGATATCAACAGCATACTTCCCTGCGTCAACCCTAGGCATTTAATTTCCCATGACATAATGGCATTTTTATTTAAAGAACTTTACGGATTTTTATCATATTATGAAAGGTGATTTATTACTGCTACTAAGCAATTATAGAAAAAGCAGTACAGGTGAAATTTTTAAACTTTAAATAGAATATAATGTAGCGGGGTTGATACTTACGGGTCTAATGCTTAACTATAAAGGTTACAAATTCATGCTATCCATAGTAATGGGCCTAATAACGCTTGCAATAGGGCTAAGCTTAACCCTAGCGCTTAGGGCACCTTATTACATAGCGGTAATAGTGAGTGGGGCTGTTTTTGTACTAACATACTTATCTTCAGATAGCGTCTCAAAGGAAATGGCAGATTATATGGAAATCATTATGAAAAAAAGCATCTATGACATGACAAGACAAGCATTAATGGAAGAAGATGAGATGACGTTCTACTATGAGAATGAGGAAAAGCTGTTTTTGCTTCACAATCTGCTAAAAAGCATAGCGAGATATGTAGATAGAAACATAAAGGACATATTTATAGAAATCTATACAAACAATTTCTCGACGATATATCCGGATGATGAGATTGTAGATGAAGAGTATGAATATATTGAAAAAGAGCTTGGCGATAGTAATGATAGACCGAAGGCAATAATGTTGAATAGGAGCGTGGTTGTAAGAATTTCAAAGTATGACTTTGACAACTTAGTAACAGCAATAGAAAGAGGAGAGGGTGAGAGGGCAAGCCTTCAATACTTAAAGGAAGTAAGATCCCTTTATTCTATAACAAAAGCCCTTGTTAAGGCAATAATTGGAACGCAATATGATGGCTTGACTTCCTATATCGCATTTAAGGCAATAATTTCGCTAAAGAAAAAGGGATACATAATAATTCCAGAAAACCTAATGGAACTCTTGCCACTTGAAAACAAAGAACTAAAAACAAAAATAAAGGAACAGATAAAGGAAGAATTTGGTAGGATACCATAAAGGAGAGCTCTTTTGAAGTACTGTGCAAGCGTTCCCTATCACATTACCGCTATATTCTCCCCTAGGATACATAGCGACTTACTCCTTAGCGGATCGATAGGTGTAGGAATTTCTGTAGAGCCAAGGCTAAGGTTCTGCTTAGGATATAAAGGGTTAAAGGAAAGGCTACCATACACAGCAGAGAAGTTACTAAAAAAATATGGTATTATGGATAATTATACGATTTCCATGCCTTTACCTATAAAGATGGGGTACGCTAGTAGCGCTGCATCCTCCATCGCAGTAGCACTGACTGCCTTCTTAATGGGAAAGACGTCCCTCATGAATGCCCTCAGGGAAGCTCACAAGATAGAAGTCGAGTCTTCTACAGGGCTTGGCGATGTACTTGCTCTATCTTGTGGGATTGGAATAGTTTTAAGAACCAAGGAAGGGGCGCCTGGACTTGGCACCGTTGATTGCACATCATTTCCTGGAGATATAGGCATCTTATCAATAGAATTTGGTGAGATGAATACCCAAGAGCTCCTAAGAAAATTTGAAAAATACAAGGAGGAATCGGAAAAAAGGATAAAACGTATAGAAAATAACTTCAACTTCGAGACGTTTTCAGAAGAAGCCATGGAGTTTACTGAGAGTTTAAATTTATTAAAGGCTATAGGAATAAGTAAGGAGACCATACACAAAATACCTGGACTAGTAAGCTACTTCGTTAAGAAAAAGTTGCTGGTAATATTTGTCGAAAAGAACAACCTTTTAGATGCAAGGACATACCTAAGAGAGCAAAAATTAAGTTTTAAAGTCTTAACTCCCTCATCGTATGGGATGGAGGCATGGAAAGTTTGAACAAAGAAGAAATACCCAAGTCGCATCCAAGGTACCAGTCCCTTATTACTAGGGAAAGGATAGTGAGTTTCTTTAAAAAAGGTATTGTAGTCCCTCAGGGTCTCGTGGCCCAAGGAAGGGGTGAAGCGTTTGATTATATTTTAGGAGAAAAATCACATGATTTTGCAATAGAAGCTGAAAAGGCTACTATCGCTTACCTTCTTTTATCAAAAAGACCAATAATCTCAGTAAATGGCAACTATGTAGCTTTGGCAGGGGAAGAAATAGTAAAACTTTCTAATATGATTAATGTACCTATTGAAGTAAACTTGTTCCATAGAACCGAAGATAGGATAGAAAAAATAGAGAAATACTTGAGGAGTATTGGAGCAGAAAAGGTCTTTGGTGAAGGTTGCGAAAAGACATACCTTCCTAACTTAAATAGCCTCAGGGGTATTGTATGCAAAGAAGGCATCTTTAGTGCAGACTTCGTGTTGTTAGCAATAGAAGATGGTGATAGGACACAAGCTCTAAAAGAATTAGGAAAGAAAGTTGCAGCAATAGATTTGAACCCATTCAGCAGGACAGCCCAAGCCGCTGATATAAGCATAATAGACGATGCAATAAGGGCAACGAAAAACATGCTGAACTTCTTAATGGAATTAAAACAAAAGGATGTATACGACCTCAAACACATCATTAGTAGCTATGATAATAGGAATGTACTAGCAAGTGCTTTTAGAAAAATGCTGAAAAATCTGGAATCTGCCTCTGGCAAATATATCTATTAAAATCTTCTATGTTTAAGTTACCCAAATAAAACCTATGGATTACAAAAGCTCTTGTGACCTTAATGGAACAATACCTGGAAAGAATTCATATTCCTTTGGCATCCTACCAGTAAACTTTCTGAGCTCCCTTATTCTACTTTCAATCTTTGCTGTCTCTTCTTTTTTACTGACTAACAGCATATCAGTTAAGGCAGAAAGCTCCAACGAATAAATCCTATTTCTTCTGTAAAACCTCGATTCACTTACCAAGTACGAATAGGCCTTATCGAAAAGACCTTGTTTGTAGGCCTTAACAGCCTCTATAAAAAACTTATAGGCATCTAACGTAACAAATCTCCGTGTGAGTCCTTTCCTTATGGTATTATATAAATCGATTTTTCTATCTATATCACAAAACGTCGAATATTTATCTGTTAAATAATATGTACCTACTATGAAGGTTTTGCACCCCCTTAAGAAGTTGCTAGGCCTAGACGCAAATGCAGAAAAGCTATTGCATATATCTATTATAAAGTCCTTTGATTTCTTCGGAATTGCCATAAATAAGGGAGAGACTATTCCAGGGGCTATTAAGGGGGCTACTATTTCCCCATTTCTTATAGAAAAATTCAGCAAATTGTTTAGGGCGACTTCGTTTATCCAAGGTGAATCCCCTGGAATAACGATATAGTAGTCTGAATCTATGTCCTTAAGACCAGTCGCTATCCCCCTAGCTGGACCCTCACACCTAAGGGAAAGATCATCCACTAAGAACTCGACGCCATCAACAATGCTTTTAATTCTTCTTAGCTCATCATCGCTTGTTATTATATAGACGCTATTAGACACTTTTTTAGCCTCCGAAACAGGGTAGGAGATTAACGGCTTGCCATTTAGCCTAAAAGTCAGCTTGTCCTCTCCAAACCTCTTAGACCTTCCGCCAGCAAGTATTAATATAGACGCCTCCAATTATGAGACCCTAGTGTTTTATTCGGTTATGCTAATAGCGACAATAATTTATATACTTAACCCTTTACCTAAAGATGAATGCTTCAAGGTGATCAATTCCGTATAAGCATTGATATGCAGATAGACCCCTTCCTTATTTTAACATGAAATTATTGGTGGTTACATGAAAAGCCTAAGTGAATTGCTAGGAAGCGTGATTATACTCACAATCGCAATAGCTTCCCTAGCTACCGTTTATACCTTTACCCAAAATAACCTAGGTTATGCCAGTAACTACTATTCATATATAATAAAAAGGGTAGAGGAAAAATATAATAGACCTGAGATTAGCCTCTATATTAATAACACGAAGCTATACATGATGCTTTTAAGTAAAAACCCAATTAACGTATCTTACCTAGTAATTAATGTAGAAGGAAAGACAATAATTAAAAAGATCGGAAAAATAATTCAAGGAAAAGGTACTTTAGAAGTTTTGAAAAACTACCACTGCGAAAACCTTACCTTGTTTATTGTAACAAATGATGGTACCATCTACCAATACCTGCCGTATCTAGACCCTAATATAAACGAAGGCACGGCACTATACGGAAAGAACTACTTCTCGTGCAAATTTTTAGAACAAAACCACCACTATATAGGCTTAGGCAACAACCTTACTTTTAATGGGTATTTCTTCCTCTCAGGTGATGCAACCCATGCACTTTACAAAGAGATAAAAAAGAAACTAGAAATAGATCTTCGTATAAATGGTTCTGTAGGTAATGGCTTCGAAGTAAGTTTTAATGTTTATAACAAAACCATTACAACTGCTTCGAACGGGTTTAAGAAAATATATGAGTTTTATTTAAACGGAACTGAGATAGTTCTTTATGGAATAGCCACCTACATGAAACCCTATTTCCTGCTTGGCATATACCTTTATTCTCCGAACGTTTCCTATTATAACTTAACATCGACCGTTAAGGGCGAAATAAAGTTCAAAGCCAATTATCTATCTATGCCGATCTATTTTGGCAATGCACCTATAATTGTATCGTGGTCGTTTAACTCTGAATATAGTGGCTCCTTCACGTATAGGTTAACTTCGATTAATGGAGCAAACAACGAGGCAACATACTACGGAAGCGGAACCGTAAGCTCGAAAACCCTTACTCCGAACTTACTCTTGCTCTACTATTCTAATATAGTTTCAAAGCAGGGGTTTAGAATTAATGCCACAATTACGTTAAATTCTCTGTTTATTAAAGCATATCGTGCTACATACCAAGAGTTACCCTTTTCAGGCATCTTGCATTATAACTTGGTAATACCTAAAGAAAAAATGAGCAAAATAGAGGAGCTAATATCTAACCTAACTCTTAGCAAAGAAGAATATCCGAAGCTACTATTCGAGACGCCTTTTGGAAATGTAACGAGAAACGTGACGCTCTCAAAAATGACATTTGAATCTGAGTATTCAAAGCTATACCTTATTACATATCCACACCTCCTACTCTATTCATCTACCTTCCCAGGATTTGTGCTAAAGGAAAAGAACGGATCTGAGTACTACCTTTTGCTAAAGGAGAAGGAAGTCTCGCCATTTATTATAAATAAAATATATTTCATAAACATCTCGTCGAATAGAGACTACATCTATATAGTACCCAATAACCAATTTGTGGAAAAAATTTATGGGAATGGTGTCAAAATAAACCAAACACACGTATATAGGTTGATCGATGGAATTAATTACACAACAAACTGCAAGATAAACATCTTTTATAGCATTAATAGTGACTTCTTATTCCAAAGGCCTAAAGTTTTTAAAAAGAACTTCATATTAAACTTACAGAACGGTCTATACCTCTATCAATGCTACAGCAACCTTACGAGAAATACGCTCAGCATAGCGTATGTTTCTTAAAGAAGTTATAAGGATTAAAATAATAATCACAATAGCCAATCGCTATTATCAAACCCAAGTGATCCTTGAAAGACGCTAAAGGGCTAAAAATAAAACAGTCCTTTAAAACAACTTATAATGGTATGGTGATATTGGTGATAGGTCAAGAAGTAATATATAGCAACGATACGTGGAATATACTTAAATCAAAAAGAAAGAAAGCATTAGATGTAATGGAAGCACTAGAAGGGCTAAGCCTAAACCTCTTGGCAGTAGGTAGCATAGCTAGAGGGGATGTAAGGGAGGAAAGCGACATAGATATTGTTATAACAGAATATCCACAGCCATATAAGGTAGAGATACTGCTAGGTAGAAGAGGATATAGGATATATAGAAAAGTGATAATCCAAGCAACCCCAAGCTATACCCCCAAAGCTTATCTTTACCTAGATCCATACGATGAAATTGTTGTCAGCTTTCCATTATCGAAGCTTAAACCTAGAGAGGTCGAATTCTACAAGTGGGGCGGATGTATCAACTATAAAGAAATAGAGGATAACAAGAGGACTCCTGGGATAAACAAGGAACTAAAGGTAATAATTCCAACGGAATTTGGACACGTGGAATATCCAATCTTTGGCATGGAAGGAAAGGTATCGAAAATCTTGAAAATTAGTATATCAACTATAATGGAAAGGGAAAGGGTCTTGACAAGGAGGAGAGAACTAGGCAGGACTGGCGTTTTTCTTGAATATGAAATCAACGCGGATGAACCAATAGAAAGTGTTATGAAAAAACTTTCGAGAGATAATGTATATTTTAGAAAAGCTATTTCCAGTTAGGTTACCTTGTATAAGATAAAAATTCTACTTTAAATTTAAAAATTGGTGCTGTAATATATTTATGGGAGTTAAGATGAAAGTTAGGCTAGGGCTGATAGTCGCAGAATTTAACTATGACATAACAAGAATTATGGAAGAGAAGGCTGTAAGCCACGCAAAGTTCCTGGACTCTGAAATAGCAATAATATTTAAGGTTCCTGGAGTATTCGATACACCATATGCAGCCTCAAGACTACTAAAGCTTGACTATATTGATGCGGTTTCCGTGATAGGGGCAGTAGTCCAAGGTGAAACAAAGCATGATGAACTAGTAGCAAATCAGGCAGCGAGGATGCTGCTTGATTTAGGTGAGAAGTACGGCAAACCTGTTACCCTTGGTATCATAGGTCCGGGTGCCTCAAGGATGCAATCTTTGGAAAGAGCCGAAGAATATTCGAAGAGAGCTGTTGAAGCTGCAATAAAGCTTGCAATAAGACAAAAGAAGCTTGAGTCCATAAGATATGAAGGTAAAACCATTATAATTGAATAAACCAGGGGAAAGAAAGTGATAAGGATAGCAGTTTTAGAACAAATTGGTTATAGGGAATGGACAGAAAGCATTGGGAGTGATAGAGAATGGAAGATACAGGAGGTTCAAGCAGGGATCTATAGAGAGGCGCAGAGAACCGCTACTAGACATGGGGCCTTCGTACTCCCCCTCAGATATGACTACATGGTCGTTATAACTAGCAACCTAACTGAAGATGAAGAAAAAGAAATACTGGAAAGCGTTTCTTCCTTGTCTCCAGTAGCAGTAAGGCTATCAAGTGATATTGGATCTACCCCACTAGACGCTGAGAGTAACGCATGGTCCCACTTAAGCAAAATAGAGCCAGGCAAGACAGGTCATTTTGGCAATAGTAACGAATTTGTTGTGGTAAGTCATATAGATCTAAACAACATAAAGGCTATTACCGAAAAGCTTGGAGCCTTTAAAACATATACAATAATGCTCAATATACTTGAAAGAATAAACAAGATCTCTAATGAAAAAGGTGGCCTGGCACAATACTTGGGTGGCGACAACATACTAGTACTCTTACCTAACAAAAATTATGAAGAGCTAGTAATGAAGCTTGTAGAAATAGATGATTTAAAAGGATCCATAGCTGTTGCACCTAGAGCTAGAGATGCCATGGAACTAGCTGCTGAAGCGTTGCATGAAATAAGGCTAAAGAGAAATATCAAGGTTCTCAAAAAGGTGCTTTAAAATTTTCTTTAATAATGCTTAAAAGTTGCCTATCAATAGCTTTTAATCAAAATGTTAAGGTAACAATAGCTTCTGCGTACCAACTTTTTACGACATTAATACTTAAACATCAAAGGATTGCTTCAAATTATGGTGTGCTTAAAAAGGCCTCATTTCTATCATGCCCTAACGTGAACTATGGTTCTCCCTAGATGCTTATTCCAAACCCATTTTATATAAGTTCACGGTAACACCTAGGGAGCTCCATCCCGTCTATAGGAACTAACTATTATGGGTGCCATTTAAGGCTAACGAAAAGCCTCGCATCTACGCTATTCTTTGAATGGATTAGAGCATCATTTCCATATTCCTCAAATGGCAACTTGGCTATTAACTTATGTAAGTTTTCCTTTAATAAAATATTTTCAGCCTACAACATACGAGGCTTCTCCTGTTCCACCCAATCCTATATCTCCTTACTTTGAAGAGAGGTTTTGTAAGCAATGTCTTTAGACAACCTAGAGGATATAAAAGAGGTATGGTTTACTACGATAATTAGGGATACTTGATAAAGATAAATTTTAATTTTAATACTTTATGCTAATAGGGCAGAAGATGAAAACAATAGGCCTAATTATAAATCCGATAGCAGGCATGGGAGGGAGGTTAGGACTAAAAGGGACTGATGGAGACGCATATAAACTTGCAATAAAACTTGGGGCAAAGCCCTTCTCCCCGAAGAGGGCTATTGAATTTCTGAACAGCCTAGATGTTGATGTAAAGATTTTAGTTCCAAATGGGATAATGGGGGAAGAAGCCGTTAAAAATGCGAAACGCAAATTCCACTTTGAAATTATTAAATGTAGTAGAGAAAGCGATACAACTGCAGAAGATACAAAAAAATGTGCTGAAATAATTTCAAGAAAAGTTGATTTATTAGTGTTTGTAGGAGGGGATGGCACGGCGAGAGATATCTGCGACTCCATTAAAACAAACATACCTGTTTTAGGTGTGCCAGCGGGAGTTAAAGTCTACAGCGCTGTATTCGCCAACACGCCAAGAGATGCTGCGGAGATCGTAAAGAAATTCATAAAAAATAATATAAGGTTTGAGCAAAAGGAGGTGCTAGATATAGATGAAAATGAATTTAGAAGCAATAGGCTTAAAATAAAATTGTATGGATACTTAACGGTACCAGCAAGTAAAGAGATGGTGGAGGGAGGGAAAACAGAGTTTAGTGGCATGGAAGAAGACTTCGAAGGGATAGCAAACTACGTCGTAGAGCTAATTAAAAGTGATGAAGTATATTTCTTAGGGCCTGGTACAACAACTTCTGCTATTGCAAGGAAACTTGGGGTTGAAAAGACCCTTCTCGGCGTAGATGCAATACTAAATAATAAGCTCATCGGAAAGGATTTAAATGAGTCAGAGATTATAGAACTAGCCAAGAATTACAAGGCAAACATAATAGTTTCCCCTATCGGTGGCCAGGGATTCATTTTTGGAAGGGGGAACCAGCAATTTTCACCAGAAGTCATCAAACTAGTTGGAAAGGAGAACATAATAATAGTTTCTAGT
>Ga0256829_1000859_pt1 | contig 27128 bp, 26 predicted proteins | sample 131447metaG_FD_185979 | JGI IMG/M metagenome (GOLD analysis project Ga0256829, IMG submission 185979) | Hydrothermal vent microbial communities from Lau Basin, Pacific Ocean - 131-447 | ecosystem: Environmental > Aquatic > Marine > Hydrothermal vents | place: Pacific Ocean: Lau Basin | collected... | reverse complement strand
TACAAGTGTGGGAGAGACTTTTGATCTGCAGGAGTTTAAAAAGTACATCACATCACTGCGCCATACAAAACTAAACGCAGAAGATATTGCTTATGAGATATTTACAATGATTTCAAAAAGTATTGCAACAAAAGATTTGGGAGTTGTAGTAGATTTAACAGCAAGGGGAGGAATACAACAGCGCATCAGCTATGGAACCGATTTCACCGTTGTACAAAAAGAGAATATCTTTCAAGTAAGATAGAACTTATCTTACTGGTGTGCGTCCTTTAGAGAATCAGCAATCAAGAATGCAAGTTCAAGCGACTGGTCTGCGTTTAGACGTGGATCACAATGCGTATGATAACGTGAGCTTAAATCTTCTTCTGTTACAGTAAAACTTCCGCCTATACACTCTGTTACATTTTTACCTGTCATCTCCAAGTGAACACCACCGCCAAATGTACCTTCAGCTTTATGTACTTGAAAGAACTGTTTCATCTCTGTTAAAATGTCATCAACAGGACGTGTTTTATAATTGTTTGATGATTTGATGGTATTTCCATGCATCGGATCACATGACCAGACAACATTAAGTCCTTCTCTCTCAATAGCACGGATAAGTTGTGGCATATGCTCACCAACCTTGTTCGCACCCATTCTCACAATGATATTGAGACGTCCTGCTTCATTCTCAGGATTTACTGCTTGTGCAAGTCTTACTAAATCATCAGGGTCCATAGATGGTCCGGCTTTAATTCCAATAGGATTTTTAATGCCTTTCATATATTCAACATGTGCACCATCAAGTTGGCGTGTTCTATCACCTATCCAAACCATATGTGCTGCTACATTGTACCACTCACCCGTTAAAGAGTCCTTACGTGTAAGCGCCTCTTCATACGGCAGAAGAAGTGCTTCATGCGATGTAAAGAAGTCAGTCTCACGCAGTGTTCTATATGTTTTCGATGTTACACCACACGCTTCCATAAACTGTAATGACTTTTCAATGTCCTCAGCAAGCGCTTCATATTTTTCACCCACTTCACTTTTATGCGCAAAGTCAAGGTTCCATTTACTTACCTGATGCAAGTCAGCCAGACCACCTGATGCAAAAGCACGGAGTAGGTTCTGTGTCGCTGTTGCCTGATTATAAGCTCGTATCATACGTTCAGGGTCTGGTACACGTGCTTTTTCACTAAAGTCAATACCATTAATGATGTCTCCACGATAAGAGTCAAGCGTAATGTCACCCTGCGTTTCAGTATCTGATGAACGTGGTTTCGCGAACTGTCCACCAAGACGTCCCACTTTTACAACCGGAAGTCCACCGGCATAAGTCATAACAACTGCCATCTGCATCAATGCTTTAAATGTATCGCGGATATTATCAGCATGAAATTCAGAAAAACTCTCTGCACAGTCTCCACCTTGAAGTAAAAAAGCCTTTCCCTGTGCTACATTTGCAAGCTGTTCTTTGAGTGAACGTGCTTCTCCTGCAAAAACAAGCGGTGGGTAGTTTCTTAACTCTGACAAAACAGACTCAAGTTTTGCTTTATCAGGATAAGTCGGTTGTTGTAATATTGGTTTTTCTCGCCAACTAGATGGACTCCAAGTACTCATTATAGAACCTTATTAAATTTATATTTTTGTTATTTTAGCTAAAATATCTCTCAGAAAAGCTTTTTTTATGCTTAAAAATGTATAATTACGTAAATTCATAAAAAATTGCTTGAGAAAAAAGTTATTTGGAGACGCATGAAAAAAGATGACTTAAAATCCTTGGTGACACAGATTTATAATGACCTCTTGCGTAAAATAGACGAGGAGAATGAGCCAACAAAAGAGAGAGTTGCTGATGAGCTTGAAAAGGCCTCTCATACCATTCATACAATGTCTGATGCACAGATAGACTCGCTTGAAGAGGCACGTGTAATTTTAGCAGACTCCTATAAAGAAATTGCAAAGCAATCTATTTCTTCATATAAGCAGACAAATGAGTCATTTGAAAAAATCACTCAAGAGCACAAAGAGGCACTGGATACACATCAAAACGATCTCATCGATTATCCTTCTATTCAAGCCAAATTTGATGCCCTGCAAAATAATATGTCTGATGAAGTCCACAAAGCCAATGAGATTATCTCAAGACTCTCAAACGAGGTAAAACAGTTAGAAAAGAACTCTAACCTCGATCCTCTGACAAAAATCTTTAACAGACGTGCTCTAGATACCTACCTAGAGAAGATTTGTGCAAAAGGTCATATTAGCCATGGGTTACACCTGCTAATGATAGATATTGATGACTTTAAAAAAATCAACGATATTCATGGACATGTAGCAGGTGACAAGCTCTTAATCTACATCACAAAACTTTTGCGAAAAGCTCTACGAGATGGAGATAAGCTCTTCCGTTACGGTGGAGAGGAGTTCATCATCATACTCAATCGTGTCAAAGAAGATGCATGTTTAGAGATAACTCACCGTATTTTAGAACTTGTACGTTCTAACCGCCTCATATACAAAGGAAAATCCCTCTGTGTGACCATCAGTATAGGTGCAACACGTTATCATGATGGAGACACTCCGACTACTTTGGTTGAACGCGCCGACAAAGCACTCTATAAATCAAAAAACTCTGGAAAAAATCAAGTCAATGTGGAGATAAAAAGTGGAACTTAACTATTTTGACCTTATTGCCTCAGCAATTATTTTATTGCTCGGCCTCAAAGGTATTTTAAACGGATTTTTTAAAGAGCTATTCGGTCTTATTGGTATTATTGGGGGTATATTTGTCGCTTCTCGCATCGGAGATAGTGTTGGTAAGTACCTCAACGACGCTATATTTAATTTTTCAAGTACTTCAGCAATCAGTTTTACAGGTTTTCTGGCAACGCTTGCAGCCTTTTGGCTCGTTATGATTATGATTGGCTTTGCATTTAAAAAACTAAGTTCACTCAGTGGTCTTGGACCAGTCGACAAAATCCTTGGATTTGTTTTTGCTGCAGGAAAATTCTTTTTAATTGCTGCAGTCATTGCGTTTGCGATTTATAATGTAAAAGCACTCCGCACAAGCATTGATACATCTATGAAGAACAGTGTGCTTTTCCCTCTTCTTGTTGAAACAGGCAGTTTCATTATGAAAATAGATCCTGTTGAAATAAATGAAGAGATTAACACAACAATTGATAAAACGACACAAAAAGTGAAAGAGAATATTCAAGAGAACATCCAACAAGAACTCCAAAAAAGTGTCAATGAAAATGTACAAAAAGTCCAAGAAACAGTCCAAAAACAGGTAACAGAGAAGTAATATGCCAAATGTCACAACAGACTTTACAGACAAAACGATCCAGTATGATGAACTTTTGGAAAATTTCAAAAAACTTCTAAAAGCGAATAACCTTAAGTTTACTATCCAAAGAGAGGTGATTTTAGAAACACTCTATAACTCCGATGAGCATCTCACACCGGAGTCTCTGCATCATCTGATTCAAAAGAAGTACCCAGAACTTAAAACAGGAATAGCAACAGTATATAGAACACTCTCTCTCCTTGAGGATTCAGCGGTCGTTACCTCTCTCTCTTTTGGAGCACAGGGAAAGAAATATGAACTTGGGGCAAAAGAGCATCACGACCATCTTATCTGTACAGAGTGTGGAGAGATTACAGAGTTTGTCGATGAAGCAATAGAAAAGCGCCAGCACGCCATTACTGATGAGCTTGGCTTTAAAATGAAAGACCACTCTATGCAGATTTATGGAATTTGCAGAAAGTGCCAAGAAAAAAATAAATAACTATTAAAAGGAAAATTGATTGTTTAGTAATAAATTCATCCAACAAAGAATTGAAAAAGCAAATGTTTTAAAAGAGGCAGGATACAATCCTTACTCAAATAATTCACACAGAAATACAACAGTAGAGAAATTTTTAAATGTAAACGCAGATATCGAGCAAAAAGAGGACAAACGTGACGAAACACGCCTTTATACTGTAAGCGGACGTATCAAACTCCTTCGTATCATGGGAAAAGCGAGTTTTGTCAAAATCGAAGATGAGAGTGGAATGTTACAAATATATGTTGCACGTGATAATCTTCCTGAAGGTTTTTACAACACAATTTTTAAAAAGAATATCGAAGTTGGTGATATCATAGAAGTAGAGGGCTATCCTTTTGTCACAGGTAAGGGTGAGCTTTCACTTCATGCCAATGATCTGAAAATTCTAACAAAGGCCATCAGTCCACTGCCTGAAAAATTTCATGGTATTACAGATAAAGAAGTCCGTTACAGAAAACGCTATCTTGACCTTATAATGAATGCAGATGTAAGAAAAACATTCCAAACACGCTCTCGCGTTATTTCACTTACACGCCGTTTCTTTGAAGACAAAGGCTTCTTGGAAGTCGAGACTCCTATGATGCACCCAATCGCAGGTGGAGCAAATGCAAAACCTTTTGTTACACACCACAATGCACTTGGTGTTGACAGATACCTTAGAATTGCTCCAGAGCTTTATCTCAAGCGTCTTATCGTTGGTGGATTTGAAGCTGTATTTGAAATCAACAGAAACTTTAGAAATGAAGGAATGGATGCTACACACAATCCTGAGTTTACTTCCATCGAGTTCTACTGGGCATATAAAACATACAAAGATCTCATAGAAATCACAAAAGAGTACTTCCAGTACCTTTTTGAACACCTTGAACTCCCTACACTTCTTCCATATGGAGAGATGAAAGTAAATTTCGATAATTTTCAAGAGATTCCACTTATAGAGTCACTTACAGTGATTGGTGGTGTTCCTGCTGATGTGGTAAACAGCAAAGAGAAAATCATCAATTTCTTAAAAGAAAAAAATATTGAAGTTAATGAGCAAATGAATCTCGGGCAACTTCAAGGTGAACTTTTTGATGAATTCGTAGAAGAGAAGCTTATTGACCCTACTTTCATCACAGAGTATCCGGTAGAGATCTCTCCGCTTGCACGTAGAAGCGATGTCAATCCTGCCATCACTGAAAGATTTGAACTCTTTATAGCAGGTCGTGAAATTGCAAATGCTTTTTCTGAGCTTAATGACCCGCTAGACCAGCTAGAGCGTTTTGAAGGACAGATGGCTGCAAAAGATTGTGGTGATGATGAAGCGCATGAAATGGACAGCGATTTCGTTGAAGCACTCAGCTACGGAATGGCACCGACTGCAGGTCAGGGAATAGGAATAGACAGACTTGTAATGCTCCTTACAAATGAGCACAGTATCCGCGATGTTCTTCTTTTCCCTGCTATGAAACCTCTTAACAACGAAAGTTGCGAAGAGGAGAGCGAAGAAGAGTAGAACTTATTCTACTACTTCGACTCAACCAGGCGTGACTGGTATGCCTGTGGGTGTTTACACACAGGACATACCTCCGGCGCTTTCTTACCATAATGAATATGTCCGCATACTTCACAAATCCACACTTCATCTTCACTATCACTCATAAACTCTTTATGCGAAGTGAGTCTCTCTAAAAGCATTGTGTACATCTTCTCGTGTTCTACCTCTACTCTTCCTATATTTTTAAAGAGTGTTGCTGCTTCTTTATGTCCCTCATCTTTTGCAACTGCTGCAAATTCAGGATACATGCTTGAGTTCTCATAATGCTCACCATTAATGGCATCTTGTAGGTTCTCCTCAGTATTTCCAAAATTATTTTCTCTCTCAAACTTCATTCTGTTATGCAGTGCAAGTTGGAGTTTTGCATGTGTCTTTTCATTGTCTGCGGCTCTTTGAAAATGCGCTGCAATATCGCGATACCCCTCTTTTTGTGCAACTTTCGCATAGAACTCATATCTGTTCCTTGCCATGGACTCTCCGGCGACTGCCTTCATTAAGTTTGTAAGTGTTAGATTTTCAGTTATCATCTCCATAGCCTGACCACAGCAGTGTAACTCCCCTCCTCCTACACTTTGCACTTCAACAATATTTCCACATTTGTTACATCTATATGTTTCATACTTTCTCATAACAACCCCTTTTGTTTGAATTTACACATTGTGGCACAATCATGCTTAAAGGAAAATTATTATCTTTTAGAGGAAGCTTTTCCTTTTTCAGAAGTATATTATGATAATTTCAGTAGAATAAGCATATTTTATTTTTTACAAGGAAATTACCCCTATGAGTTTTTTAAAAGAGTTCGACGAAGAAGTATTTAACTTATGCGAAAAAGAGCTGGAGAGACAAACTGACCATTTAGAGATGATTGCATCTGAAAATTTTACACTTCCTGCCGTTATGGAAGCGATGGGTTCTGTCTTTACAAACAAGTATGCTGAGGGTTATCCTGCAAAACGTTACTATGGCGGATGTGAATATGCAGATGGTGTTGAGCAATTGGCGATTGACAGAGCATGTGAGCTTTTTGGTTGTAAATATGCAAATGTACAACCACACTCTGGTTCTCAGGCAAATGGTGCGGTATATGCAGCACTCTTAAAAGCAGGAGACAAACTTTTAGGAATGGATTTAAGCCACGGTGGACATCTTACTCACGGTTCAAAACCATCATTTTCCGGTAAAAACTACAGCTCTTTTACTTATGGTGTTGAGCTTGATGGTCGTATTAACTATGACAGAGTTTTAGACATTGCTAAAATTGTACAGCCAAAAATCATCGTTTGTGGTGCTTCTGCATATGCACGTGAGATTGACTTTAAACGTTTCCGTGAAATCGCTGATGAAGTAGGTGCTATTTTATTTGCAGACATTGCACACATTGCAGGTCTTGTTGCGGCTGGTGAGCACCCTAGTCCATTCCCTCACGCACATGTTGTAACAACTACGACACACAAAACACTTGCAGGTCCTCGTGGTGGTATGATTATGACAAATGATGAAGAGATTGCAAAGAAAATCAACTCTGCCATCTTCCCTGCCCTTCAAGGTGGACCACTTGTTCATGTCATTGCTGCAAAAGCAGTTGGATTTAAACATAACCTCTCTCCTGAGTGGAAAGAGTATGCAAAACAGGTAAAAGCAAACGCAGCCGTTCTTGCAGATGTTCTTATGAAACGCGGCTATGATGTTGTATCTGGTGGAACAGATAACCATCTTGTACTTGTAAGCTTTGTTGGTAAAGAGATTTCTGGAAAAGATGCAGATGCAGCTCTTGGAAATGCAGGTATTACAGTAAATAAAAACACTGTTCCGGGTGAGACAAGAAGTCCGTTTGTTACTTCAGGTATTCGTGTAGGTTCACCTGCTCTTACTTCTCGCGGTATGAAAGAGAAAGAGTTTGAACTTATCGCCAACAAAATGGCTGACGTTTTAGATGACATTACAAATACAGAGCTACAGGCAAAAATAAAAGAAGAGCTCAAAGCACTTGCACAAAACTTTGTAATTTATAACCAACCAACATACTAAGGCCTAATTATGACTGCCATGGACTTGAAACTTATTAAAATGGTGAGTGACCACTACTGGATCAAAAGAGATTCTGTAGTGGACAAGATCTCTTTTAAAGGGCGTACCTTTTATAATAAATTTGAAAAAGTAAATGCTCCTCTGAACCAATCTGTAATAAACAAGCACCTCAAGGGTGAAATAACCGTTGCACACTCCGTGGTAGATAAAAAAGGTATTGTTGAAAATATTGTTATAGATTACAATGGAAGAGATCCTGAGAGATTTTATCATCGTGCGCAACTACTGCTTCGTGAAGAGGGATACATCAACTTTACTGCTTATGAGACAAAAACAAAGGGGCACCTGCACCTTTACATTCATAAAGGACATACTACTCTTCAAGAGGCTATTCAGCTTGGAAAAATGATAAGTATGAAACTTGCTGCAAAACAGCCAAAACAGTGGAAAGTCTTTCCAAATAATGATATGCCTGAAGAGTATAATATCCTCACTCTGCCTTATGAAGTCTATGCAAAAGAGCGTGGCGCTTCATGGTCAAAACACATGTAACTTGTAAGTTTAATATATTTTTGGTATTATTGAAGAAATAAAAAATTGAGGTGAAATTATGGATGAGAAAAACGAACTGAGTGATATTGTACTAAACAAAGGTGGCTCATCAAATTCTAACAAGAAGATAATACTTGCCATTGCAACACTTGGTGTTGTTCTCATCGTTGTTGTTATGCTCATGAATTCTATAAATTCAAAAGGAACAGCGAATCTACCTCAAGCAGTACTGCCTCCTGAGCCAAAAGCACAAATAGCATCTGAAAGTGCACTTGATAAAGAACCTCTCTTTGAGGATGTTCCAATTGTAGAGGAAAAAGCACAGGATGATACCAATCTTGACCATATTGCACAAAAGCTCAAAGAAGAGAGTGCCGTTGAAACTATTCAAGAGCCTGCAGCAGTTGCCACAGTGGCACCAAAACAAGCAAAACCACTTGCAAAACCAGCACCTCATGCAAAGCAAAAAATCATAAAAGAGGCTCCGAAGAAAGTCAAAACTGTTCCTACTGCATCAACAGCACTGAAACATGCATATTACATTCAAGTCGGTTCTTTTTCAAAATATACGCCAAACAAAAAATTCTTAAACTCTATAACGAACCTTGGTTATCACTACTCATACCATAAAGTAAATAACATAAATAAAGTACTGGTAGGACCATTTAGTAATCGTAAAGAAGCAAACAAAGCAAAAGCAATTCTACGCAAAAAAGTAGTAAATGGTGCATTTGTAGTAAAACTATAACAATACGTAAGGCGAACATTGATACACTCAAACCAATTTACACTCGATCAACTCGCACCCATAGCGGTGTACTCCAAACTCAAAGAGATATTTCCTGATGAAATCACCTATCTTTTTGAGAGTGCAGGACAAAGTGAAGGCAACTATAGTTTTATCTGTATTGGAGCAAGAGAGAGACTCCAGTATGTAGATGATAAAACTATCTATACAAACAGTAATGAGGATGTGAGCACCCTCGATCAGAACCCTTTTGAGTTCTTAAAAGAGTACTATGCCAAAATTGACACTACTCTTTATAAAGAAGCAAGCAAAAAGTTAAATGTAGGCTATGTAGATGGATTTATAGGCTACATTGGTTATGATATGGTCAAAGTATTTGAACCAAAGCTCAAGTCATTTATGGATGATTTGACAGATGAACTCCATACTCCGGATCTAGACCTCATCTTACCAAAGCTCGTACTTGTATACTCTCATAAAAACCATCAGATTACACTCATTTCTACACTTGAGGAGTTTGCAAAGAAATTTCAGACTATTGAAAATGAGCTAAAAGGTACTTACACATACAAGCACAGAGTCTACAACATAGGGGATGATAAAGGAACTTTTGCACACTCAAAAGAGAAGTTCTTTGAGATGATTGACAAATCAAAAGAGATGATAAAAAGCGGTGATGTTTTTCAGATTCTTATGACAAACCGTTTTACACGAAACATCCAAGTGGACCCTTTTAGTTTTTATAGAATTTTGCGAACAAAAAATCCATCGCCCTATATGTTTTTAATGGAGTATGAAAACTTTAGCATTGTCGGCTCATCTCCTGAAGTTATGGTGAGACTCACTGAGGGTGAAATTCTTCTGCGCCCTATTGCCGGAACAAGAAAACGCGGGAGTACAAAACAGCGTGATAAAGAGCTTGAAGTCGAACTGCTCAATGACCCTAAAGAGCTCGCAGAGCACCTGATGCTCATAGACCTTGGACGTAATGATGTCGGGCGTGTAGCAAAAACAGGCAGTGTGAAAGTGGAAGACATTATGCACATTGAGCGTTTCTCCCATGTTATGCACATCGTCTCTGATGTTGTGGCTGAAATAAATGAGGACAAAGATATGTTTGACCTGTTTATGGCGACCTTTACAGCGGGAACAATGACAGGCGCACCTAAAATTCGTGCAATGGAGCTCATAGCAGAATATGAAGGTATCAAACGCGGTTTTTACAGCGGCAGTGTCGGATACTTCGGCTTTGATGGAAATATGGACAGTGCCATAACAATCAGAACCGCTATGGTAAAAGAGGACAAAGTTGTGCTTCAAGCCGGTGCAGGTGTTGTAGCTGATAGTCAAAATGAGCTCGAGTACCTTGAAGTAAACAACAAACTCGGTGCTCTCATCCACTCTCTTGAAGATTTGGACAAAAAATAGTGAAACTCTTCTCGATCTTCGGCAATCCGGTTGCACATTCTCGCAGCCCTTTAATGCACAACTCCGTTTTTAAACATCTGGGCTATAAGGCATGCTACACAAGAACACTCCTAGAGGATTCTACGAAACTCAAAGATACTTTCTTTAAACTCAAACTCTCCGGTGCAAATGTTACCGTACCGCATAAAGAGGCTGCGTTTGAAGCCTGTGATGAAGTGCGTGGCTTTGCACAAAAAATAGGTGTAGTCAATACGCTCATCAGTGAAAATGGAAAACTCATAGGCTACAACACCGATGCGGATGGCTTTTTATATGCCATCAGTGAATTTCAAAATATTCAAAAGGTTTTAATCATTGGTGCAGGTGGTACGGCAAAAGCACTTGCCATCCGTTTTTTAGATGAGAATATAAAAGTATCTGTACTTAATCGCAGTGAAGGAAGATTGGCATATTTTAAAGATTTTGGCTGTAGTGTCAGCAGTTGGGATAACTTTCAAATCTCTAAGTATGACCTTGTCATAAACACAACAAGTGCAGGACTGCAAGATACAGAACTTCCTGCACCAAAAGAGCTGCTCGAAGATATCTTCAACCATACACGCTATATCGCTGATGCAATATATGGGAAACTCACCCCATTTTTAAAATTGGCAAAAGAGAAGAACATCACTTATAAAGATGGTGCAGATATGCTTCTAGGCCAAGGTGTCCTTGCCAATGAACTCTTTGTGAACAAGCAGCTTGCAAAAGAGGATATTGAAAAATATATGAAAGCTAGTTTTTCTCTTTAGAAACCACTTTAAACGGTTTTATCCACAAAAGAAGTACCGGTAACAGCAGCAGGTCTGCTACTATTGCCATAAACATTGTTATAACAATTAATAGCCCAAAATGTATAGTCGGGTAGAAGTTCGACAACATAAGCACCGAGAACCCGACCATAATTATAAGAGTAGTGTAATACATTGCACTTCCTATACTCTCATGTGCCCTGTGCATAGCCGCCATATAGTCTCCATCTTTTTGCAACTCAATTCTAAAACGATAAATATAATGGATAGTATCATCCACGGCTATTCCAAAACTAATCGCTGCAACTGTAATCGTCATCATATCAAGAGAGATGCCACTCCACCCCATCACTCCAAAGATAGTAGCAACAGGCAAGAGATTTACAATAGAAGCGATAAGTGCAATCTGGAGTGATTGGAAGAGGATAAGAAACACCACAAAGAGACTGAGTACTACAATACTCAAGGTCATTATCTGTGAACTAAAAAGCGATTGGAGCATATTGTTATACATCACCATCATATTTGCCAAATGAATATTTTTTTTCTTAACACCAAGTTTTGTATGTATCTCGCTTTGAATCTGTTTCAAGAGCCTGTCACGTCTCAGCCCCGGCATGGAATCAATCACCCGCAGAGTAAAACGAACCTGATTGTGTTCTATATCCAAATAAGGCTTCAAGAGAATATTTTTATACTTTTGAGGAAGCTTGTTGTAAAGATATGCAAACGCAACACTATCAAGATCATCACCACCGTTTACATCTCGTGACACCTTTATCATGGTTGCAAGTGAGAGTACTTTACCTACCTCAGGCAAAGAGTTCAAATAGTCATGTATCTCTTCAATCTTTTGCATCTTGTTTTTGGTGAACCAGTACTGCTCTTTGTTAGCAACAACGCTGAGTTCCTCTTCAAAATCATCGAAATCATCAGCATCTGACTCGCTCTCTTCTGCCATTGGTGCCTCTTGTATAACATCATCAAAATCTATGATGATATCCAGTGGAGTTGTACCGCCAAGCTGTTTATCTATCACTTTCATCCCCTGATAGATTTCAGTATCTTTTTTAAAGTAGTCTATGAAAGAGTTCTCGACTTTTATAGACAATGCACCCCATAGACTCAAAGCAAACAATAGTACAGAAATAAAAAGAATAGTTTTTTGACGTCTCTCAACCAATATGCCCAAATGCCTTGTCAGTAAGAATCTCTCTTCAAAACCACTCCCGAGTTCTCTCTTTTTAAAGAGTGCCATCAGTACAGGAAAGAGCAAAAAGGTCATCACTAATGAAATAAGTACGCCTATGCTCATCATCCATCCAAGGTCAATAACCGGTAAGATTCCACTTGTAACAAGAGAAGCAAACCCTACGATAGTGGTGAGTATGACAAAAAAGCTCGGCTTGAGCATAGATGCTGTCGCTTTGGCTATAATCTCATTATGCTGCACTTCTGGGCACTCTTTAAGTATCTCCTTGTATCGAACACTCAAATGCATAACCAAAGACATAGTAATTATCATCTGAAGCGATATAACATTTGAAGATATTACTGTTATTTCTAAGCCTAAAAGTCCCAATACTCCAGTCATAGTGACAACAGACAAAAGAATAATAAAAATAGAGATAAATACAAAACGCAGCCTGCCAAAAATTGCCCAGATGATCAATATGATAAGCAAAAGAACGATAAGCCCGTATGTTTTTAAATCAGATTTGACAAAACTTATCATATCATCGGTGATCATACTTACCCCACCCAAAAAGAGCTGGTCTTTGCCTTTATGATTTTTTATAATCTCACGTATCTTTAGAATTGTCTCATGATTCTCTTCTCTAAGCTTATCTCGTATTTTTTTAAGATTTTTTTGTGCTAGCTCAAACGCAGCACTGTCTTGTTGTGAAAGCAGTGCGTTACGCTTATTGAGAGCATCGAAGTATTGTGCATCTCTTTTAAGATTTATGAGAATGGCAGTTGTTTTGAAATCTTTACTGACTAAATGCTCTTGATACAAAGCACTATGCAAAAACTCTTTTTTTGCCAGTGTTTTATCTGCCCCTGTTTGCAGAGTTGGAATGTTTTTCATCAAATCTGCAACGGACTTAGAAGGATCTTGTAGCAGAGGGACATTTAAAATCGAGAGTACAGAATCAACACTGGGCACTTTCTCAAGAGCATCACTTAAAACTTGAATATTTTTTAGCGTTATATCACTTAGCAGTGGTTTTTGCGGAGTATATGCAATAACTAAATAATTTGCATTTCCATAAGTTTTGTTGATCTTACGGGTAAAGGCAAGGTCCTTGTCATTTTTTAAAAGCAGTGTCTCTGCAGAAGCATCAATATCAAGTCTAAAAGTAAAAAGCCCTACAATTACTGTAAACGCAATAATAATCGCTAAAACTGTTTTGGGGTAGCGTAATAGTTTTAAGTAGAATTCTTCGAGCTGCATATATTAAGAAGATATTTTTTTTATTTTTTGTTTTTTAAGCTCATGCAGCAGTTCTTCTACACTTTTACTGCTCAATACTTCTGCAAACTGTGCACGATAGGTCTGTAAAATACTGATTTTTGCTATCTCCACATCATAAATCAGCCACTTACCGCTTCTATCTTTATAGTATTTATACTTGATATCTGTATTGTTCTTGGAGCCATGTATCAATACTGTCAAATAGACACGCTTTGGTTTTACTTGCACAGCATCTTCGACAGTGACCTTCTCATCACTTAAAAGGTGTGCCTTTTGAGTATAGGACTCTTTCATTCTTACAACAAAAAGCTCTATAAACTCTTTACGTTGTGATGCAGAGAATTTTCTCCAATTCCTCTTACCAATACTCAGCTTTGCCATTAATTCATAATCAAACATGCCATCTGCAAGCTGTGAGATCTTCATATCCTGTTCACACTGTAAAAGCTTAGGATTCTTTAATGTCTTCATAATCTCATCTACTTTGGACTGCATAGTAATTTTCAAATCATCCAGTTCATTTGCCATTAAAGGCAGTGCCAAAAACATTGCAACAAATAGAACTACTATACTCTTTCTTACATCTCTCATTATTCGTCTATTTCCTTTTGTCTATTTTGCTCATATACACTCTTCAGCAGTGGATATATATCTATGGCATCTTTTGTTAAGTTTTCATATGCTTCTATATTATCAGAATATTCATTAAAGTATTGGAAAGATTTTAAACCAATTGACTGCCAGAAATTGATAGGAAGAAGATTGTAACTTCTCCCCTCTTGATAAAAGAATGGATCTATCTGCCAATCCACAACCAAAGAGAGTGTATCGCGTAGGTTTGACGGACCAAAAAAAGGCAATACCAGATAAAATCCTCCACCGACCCCATAGTGCCCTAGAGTCTGTCCAAAATCCTCATCATGTGCCTTAATTTTCAACCACGACGAAGCCGGATCAAACAGACCTGCGAGACCTATGGTGGAATTGACTAAAAAGCGTTCCGTCTCTTCTAATGAGTTCTGAAATTTGAGCTGCAAAAGGTTATTTGCAAAACGTATCGGAAACTCAAGATTCAGAAAAAAGTTTCCAACACTCTCTCGAAACTGTTTCGGTGTTATTGTTCTATATCCGCGTCCCAGTGGAAAGACTACATGTCTGTAGAGTCCATCGTTAAAGTTCGTCATAAAACGGTTATATCCGCTTAAAGGATCGAACTCTTGTTGTTGTGCGACTGCAAATTCATCACTGAACTCATCGGAGAGTTCATCGTCAAAACTATCATCAAAACCAGCATCAATCTCACTCTCTATTGCATTATCCATAGTCTTGTTAGCTGCTTGTGCATAAAGTGTAATATTTGTAAAGAGAAACACTATAAATAAGAACTGGAACTTTTTCATTACTACCTTACCTGGAGAAGCTAAAACCAATGGCAGCTTTGTTCAAATTTCTATTATAGTCAATTAATGACTCGGAATATCCGCTAAAAAGTTTTACATAGAGATTTGTATTATCTTCTAAAGGATAAGAATATGTCGCTTCAGCTGCACCTTTTCCTGTTCTTAGATTTCCTCGTGCCATTAAAGTAAACATATGTTCATGATAAAAATATGTAAATTTAATTTTACTGTATCCCCAATAGTCCATCAAGTCAGGGTTATCACTTAAATTATCTCCCGTACCCATTGGAGCCAAAAATGTCAGGTCTATAATATGTGTTTTATGTTGTGCTCTTATAGTCGTGTAAACATAGTTAATACTTTTGGAAAGGTTTCCAAGTGGCACTCCATTTACATCGACATTTTCTGTGTTAGGCTGACCATTTGACTTATGTGCAATAGCCAGTTTTACAGAACGCAGTTGGAACATAGATGTAGTATCGTTTATGGGAATAATTACAAAGCCTTCAGGATTATAATTTGTTTCCCTAAATGGAGCAGACTTTATATATATCTGCCAAAATGATTGGTGAGAGTAAGAAACATAGTAGGACTCATGTAATCCAAAAAGATTCTGCCCTACACGTAGTTTTAAACTTACCTGCAGTTCTGCTTCTATATTATCATAATGCAGAGGTCCCTTTGGTTTATACGCCTTATTTGAGTACCCATAAGGGAGGATGTAATTGACCTTATAGGTCTCCAGCGCGAAGTTGCCATTTAACCAACGTTCCATACTCTTTTTTGATGCATCATTCTTCACATCTTCAATATTTATTTTTCCCTTTGCAGGGTCATATTTCTCTGGCTGTTCACAAAATTCATAATCATCCCCAAAGAGCGAAAGTACCAACAGTGTCAATAGAATAAAATTTTTCATTAGACTCTCACCCTATCTTCTAATGCCCTTGTAAGTGAAAGCAGGTCAATATTTTCCAAGCTCACACCTGTTGGTACACCCTGCGCGATTTTCGAAAAGTTCACATTGTATGCGCTTAATTTATCTTCTATGTAGAGCATGACCGCATCATTTGAAATAGAAGGCGTCAATGCAAAAAGAATTTCATTGACACCATTTGCTACAATATCTTCAAGGTGCGAGATACTCAACTCTTCAAGGGTATCTAAAACAAAATATTTTCCATCAAAGAGTCCGTTCTCTTCTAAAAGCAAAATATCTTTTGCACTTTCGACTATGCATAGAAAAGAGCTGTTTCTTGTCTCATCCGAGCAGATATGACACAACTCATCTTCACTCATTCCACCACATTCGCGACATTTTTTCAAACTGCCTATGGCATCTTCAATGGCATGCGAAAGTTTCATAGCCGTGTAAGTGTCATTCATTATCATATAGTATGCAAGTCTTGTAGCAGACTTTTTACCGATAGTAGGCAGTTCACCAAGCGCATCTACAAGTCTGTTAAACTTCTCTAAAGAACTATTCATTATCTGTTTTTTCTCTTTTTGGTAGTAGTATCCACAGATGCAGCTGTGCTTTTAAAGAACCTGCCAAACGCAGTGCTTCATCACCACTGCCTAAAAAGTAATCTGCTCGCACAGCACCCTTTATTGCACCACCAACATCCTGTGCATATACAAATTTATTTATTTTTTTATTATTATCATAATAAGAGCTTAAGTATAGCATACTTCCTAACGGAATATACTTTCTATCGACTGCAACAGAACTTTTTGGACGCAGTTTTAAGCCCAAAGCACCCGTTGCACCTTGGCTGCGTTTAGAAAAAAAGACCATTGCCCTATTTTGATTGAGTACCTCATCGACTTTTTGAGGATGTGCATCCAAATAGGCTCTTATAGCCGCTAAAGAGATATTTTTAGCCTCTATTGCACCTATTTTTATAAGATATTTCCCAATAGAGCTGTACTTGTAGCCATTTTGATTGGCATATCCAACATAAAAACTACTGTTGTCATCCAAAACTACTTTTCCTGAACCCTGTACCTCTAAAAAGAACCTATCTACTTGAGAGCGGCAATAACAGAGAACTGAACTGTTAATATCGCTGCGTTTGATTTGTTCACGGGAGTAGTACGGAACAACTCTCTTGCCCTCTAATCTACCTCGAAGTCGATAATGTTTTAACTCAGGATATATACTACTTAAATCTACTGTAAGGAGATCTTCTGGCGGAGTATAGAGTGGATATTTATAGATATTGTCTTTATGCAGTGAAGCATAGATCTGGGCTTCATAGTAGCCTGTCAGTAAACCCTCACTACTACCGTCTTCATTATCAATTTTATAGACTTGAAAATTCTTGCTAATAAAAGATTCCGCATCTGTAGCATTTTTGGCCTCTTCGCAGAGATTCCCATAGAGTTTTTGTGTCTTTGTACTCTTACAGTCATATATAAATCCATCTAAAACGGTATCGAAGTCGATACTTTCTATCTGTGGCAGTTCACTAAACGCAACGGGTGTCAAGTAGGTGTCTGGCAACTCTTTAAAAAGTGGTTTTGGCTGTTGTGAACACCCAAAAAAGAGCACTATAATAAGAAGCAGTATAGTATTGGTTTTCATAAAAGAAATTATACAAAAATAAGCTTGTAAAATTTGGTATAATTCCACAAAAATTTTAGATAGGATCTTATTATTATGGAAAATCTAAGTTATTATGAAATATTAGAAGTATCACAGAATGCGGATAAGACTACTATTAAAAAAGCATATAGAAAACTTGCAAAAAAATACCACCCCGATAAAAATGCAGGGGACAAAGAGGCAGAGCATAAATTTAAACTTATAAACGAAGCCTACCAATGCCTGAGCGATGAGCAACAAAGAAGCATCTATGACCGCTACGGCAAAGAGGGTCTTCAAGGTATGGGCGGAGGCGGACACTCCTCTTCTGCTTTTGATGATCTTGGAAGTATGTTTGAAGAGATGTTCGGTGGTTTTGGCGGTGCTTCAAGAAGACGCCAAAACCCTGCAGATATGGATAAATATCCGCTTGACATCAATGTTGAAATGTATATTAACTTCAATGAAGCTGTCTTTGGCTGTGAAAAAGAGATAGAGTTCAGCTACAAAAAATCTTGTCAAAAATGTAACGGAACAGGTGCAAAAGATGGAAAACTCTCAACCTGTCCACAATGTAAAGGACAGGGTCAAGTATATATGAAACAGGGCTTCATGACCTTTTCACAAACCTGTCCCGTATGTAACGGAACGGGTACATCAGCGACTGATCCATGTAAAACATGTAATGGACATGGCTATGAAGAGGTTCGAGAGACACTCACAATAAATGTTCCAAAAGGGATTGACAGTGGGAACCGACTCAGAGTTTCAGGAAAAGGGAACATCTCTAAAAAAGGACACCGCGGTGATTTATATGTCACATTTGAGGTCAAACCGGACAAACATTTCATCAGAGATGACAATGACATATACATAGAGATTCCAGTATTTTTCACACAGGCAATAAAAGGTGAGACACTCACTATTCCATCACTTACAGGTGAACTTGAGCTCAAACTCGATGTAGGAACAAGAGATAAACAACAGTTCGTATTTAGAGGTGAAGGTATCGAAGATGTACACGGCCACGGTAAGGGAAACCTTATAGCGGTAGTGAAGATACAGTATCCAAAGAAGCTCAACGAAGAGCAGCTTGAACTCCTTGACCAACTCCAAGAGTCGTTTGGCATCGAGTCAAAACCGCATGAGACAATTCTCGACTCAGTTATAGATAAAATGAAAAACTGGTTTAAATAATAAAGTATGAATAAAGAGCATCTTAAAAAGCAGCTTTCGAACCTTTCACTTTCAATGTTTCGAAAGGACTTCTTTGGAATATATCACGGTTCTCTCTCTGCAAAGACAGAGACGGGACGTTTTATCATCAATACCAAAGAGGCTATTTTTGATGCTCTCGATGAGCAGAGTCTTATTGAACTCTATTTTAAAAAAGATTACCGCTGGAAGCAGGCAAGTGTGGATGCCAATATCCACTACAACATCTACTCAAATATCTCTGAAGCAAAATTCATCTGCTTTACAATGCCGCAATTCACCACAGCCTACTCACTCGACCATAATATCATCACGCCTATGGATTACTTTGGCTATGAAGAGCTTGGTTCTATAGAGATATATAATCCCAAACAGTTTGAAGACTGGTATGACAGGGCACAAAGTGAGATCACACACTACTTTCAAACAAAAAAAACAAATATTATAGTCATTAAGGGATATGGAGTCTATGCATATAGCAGAGATATGCATGAGATGGCAAAGAAACTTGCCATTTTGGAGAAGAGTTGCAGACTTTTAATGCTCAATAACACTGCATCTGCAACATTTGAGTTTGATTAAAAATAAACTTACAAAGCTTTAATCGCCTCATAAGCGGTATCCATCATCTTATCAATCTCTTCTTTTGTTATGATATAGGGTGGCATAAAGTAAACAATATGCCCAAGTGGACGCAATAGCACACCCTGTTCTAGTCCATACTGATAGACTTTTAAACCTATTCGCTCCTCTGATTTATAGCCCTTAAGCTCTACAACTGCAACCATTCCCGTTTGACGTATCTCTTTTACATTTGGCAGTTCTTCAAAAGCCTGAAGTTTCTGGCCCATATATGCAGCGAGTTCTCTGTTCTTTTCAATCACATTTTCATTTTCAAAGATGTCAAGCGTTGCGTTTGCAGCAGCACAGGCAAGTGCATTACCTGTATAAGAATGAGAGTGTAGAAAGGCTTTAAACTTATTGTAATCACAATAAAACTTGGCATATATCTCATTTGATGTCAGTACAACCGAAAGAGGCAGGTATCCACCGGTAAGTCCTTTAGAAAGCACTAAAAAGTCAGGAGAAATTCCGGCCTTTTGTGTTGCAAAAAGTTCACCTGTCCGACCAAAACCGACCATCACTTCATCTGCTATTAGGTGTACATTATACGTTGTGCATATCTCACGCACACGGACTAAAAACTCACTATGGTACATATGCATATACCCCGCTCCCTGAATGAGCGGTTCTAATATAATGGCACTTATCTCATCAGCTCTTTGCGCACAGAGCTCTTCAAACGCAGTCGCTGCGTTTCGGGCAGCTTCTATGCTCATATCTTCAGGTACAGGTGTCTGTATAGTATTTAGGAGCAAAGGCTCATAGGTCTCTTTGTAGAGTTCCACATCTCCCACACTCAGCGCTCCTATGGTCTCACCATGGTAGGAGTTTGTTAGCGAAACAAAAAGAGGCTTTGTTAGTCCATCATTCAAATGCGCATGGAAACTCATCTTCAGTGCCACTTCTACTGCCGATGAGCCATTGTCTGAGTAAAAACATTTATCCAGATTTTTAGGTGTTAGTTTTACCAAACGCTCTGAGAGTCTTACAACCTGTTCATGCGTAAAGCCCGCTAAAATCACATGTTCCAGCGTATCGAGCTGCTCTTTTACTTTCTTATTTATATAACTGTTAGTGTGCCCAAACATATTTACCCACCAGCTACTAATGGCGTCTATGTATCTATTTCCCTCAAAATCTTCAAGATAGACTCCATGAGCTTTTTTAATAGGAATAAGGGGCAGTGTCTCGTGATCTTTCATCTGAGTACAGGGATGCCAAAGGACATCCAAATCTCTATTTTTCAATTCTAAATTATTCATACGCAAATTATAGCTTTGTATGCCCTCTTTATCAAGTTTTAATACGAATTTCCATAGAATTACGTAAAATTGAGAAAGAAGGTATATTTTATATGATTACGTGGATGCAACGACACAAGAAGTGGCTCATTATTACTATTTGGATTTCAACTATCGCTTTTATCGGTGCTGGTTTTGTTGGCTGGGGACAGTACAGTTATGGAGATAAAGCGGGAGCTGTTGCAAAAGTGGGTGATGTTGAGATTTCTCAAGGGGAACTGCAAAAAGCCTACTCACGTCTTTATAACCAGTATAACCAAGTTTTTAAAGGGAATTTTGATGAAGAGAAGGCAAAACAGTTTGGTCTTGACAAACAGGCACTCCAGAGTCTTGTCCAGCAGGCACTTGTTTTAAACCTTGCTAAAGAGTATGACCTGAGTGTTTCAAATAAAGAGGTCATCAAACTACTCCGTTCACAAAAAGCTTTTTTTAAAAATGGGCTCTTTGATAAAGATCTTTACAAACAGGTACTTTCTCAAAACAGACTGACACCTACAGAGTATGAAGCAGAACTTAAAAAAGAACTTCTTATTGAAAAAACACTCAAACTGCTCCCAGTTGAAGTTTCAGACAATGAAAAAAACATCCTCGCTTCAATTTTTAAAATTGCAGATAAAATCAACTACAAACGCCTAGCGCTCAATGACATCAAGGTCGATCTCTCAGATACAAAACTCAAAGAGTTCTGGCAAACACGCAAAAACAACTTTATGAGCGATGTTATCTATTCTGTTTCATATATCAAACAATCACCTGTTACAAAAGAGTACGATGCAAAGAAAATTGCCACTTACTATCAAGACAACAGAACACACTTCAAAGACAAAGATGGAAAAATTCTTCCACTAAACGCAGCCAAAGCCCAAGTCGTAAAAGAGCTTAACAAAAAAGCAACAAAAGATCAGGCTTTACGAACATACATTGCGTTTAAAAAGAACAAACTCGACACTTCCATAGTAGCAAAAGATGCAAACATCTCTGCCTCTAACAACCCATTCAATAGTGATGTACTGAAAAAAGTGTCAAAACACTCACTTGCAGCACCGTATATGAAACCAGTAGCTGTTGGAGAGAGTTTTTACATCTTTAAACTGACAAAAATCACACCCGCACAGCCAAAAAGTTTTGCAGATGCAAAAGCGGCGCTATTACCTCTATATATGCAAGATGTAAGAAAAAAAATGATAGCCAAACTTGCTACTAAATCTGTCGATAATTTTACAGGTGAAACAACCGGCTTTATCACTGCAGATGCAGCAGATAAGTTCAAAGGACTCTCAAAAGTAGAAGCGACTGACTTTTTACAAAAACTCTTTGTTAGTGATAAAAAGCGAGGCTTTATAACACTCAATGATGGCAATGTTATTTTATATAACATTTTGGAACAAAAGATGCTTCCTAACACTAACGTAAAATTGAATGGTGAAATGGCTAAACTGAAAAGTGCGATATTTAATGAAGGTTTAATCAAAAAACTCCAAGAAATGTACAAAACTGAGATATATATCAAAGGACTCTAAGTTGAGTAGAACTGTTTTAGCCATAGATATTGGCTCTACAAAAATTTGCGCAATCACTGCCGAAATCGACACTGACAATTCTATTTCCATAACAGGAGCGGGTACGACCAAAGCTCAGGGACTCAAAAAAGGGAGTATCACTAACATTGAGTTAGCATCCCGTAGTATCAAAACGGCAGTAGAAGATGCAAAGCGTGTTTCAGGCAGTGATATATCGACTGCAATAGTCTCAATGTCAGGAGCATACACAAAAAGTCTCAACTCCAATGGTATAGTAAACATCCAAAGTAAAGAAATATCACTTGAAGAGATCAAACGTGTTATGCACACATCGCTTTATAATGCGAACATTCCAAATGAGTATGAGGTACTCCATGCACTGCCGTTCAACTTTAAAGTAGATGACCAAGACTACATAGAAGACCCACTAGGTATGAATGCGTCTCGTTTGGAAGTAGAGACACACATCATCACTACCCAAAAATCAAATTTGAACAATTTGAAAAAAGCAGTAAAGGGTGCAGGCATTGAGGTTGAGAACATTGTGCTTAACAGTTATGCTTCTGCTATTGCAACACTCAATGAAGATGAGAGAGAACTCGGTGCTGCTGTCATAGATATGGGTGGAAACACAAGTAACATTGCCATCTACTCCGGAAACTCCGTCAGATATAACGAATTTCTCGGTGTAGGTTCAAACCATGTTACAAGTGACCTCTCTATGGCATTGCATACTCCGCTTAATGTAGCAGATAAGGTAAAACTCACGTATGGTTCACTCCTCACGCCGAGCAATGAACTCATTGAACTTCCAATAATAGGAGATGAAAACACCACACATGAGGTCTCTTTAGAGGTAGTACACAATGTCATCTTCGCACGCGTAGAAGAGACGCTGATGATTTTAGCACAGTTTATCGAAAACAGTGGACTCAAAGAGCAAATCGGCGCTGGCATCGTACTTACCGGTGGTTTTTCGAAAATGGAAGGCATCCGTGATTTGGCAGTGGCAACATTTGGCTCAATTCCTGTCAGACTTGCCAAACCAATCGAGATGGATGGTCTTTTTGACTCACTACGTGGTCCTGAGTATTCAAGTGCTGTCGGGCTTGTTATGTACTCTGCAAATGCCTATACACCGTATGAGATAGATGTCAACAAACGTGTACGCCATACGAATGAGACACCGGTCACGCAAAGCAGTGTAGATTTTGTATCAACACCGGCAGATATTCCTGTAGCACCATCAGAAGAGCCTGTAAAAAAAGCAAAGATGATAAACCTTGAGGATGAAAAAGAGAAAAAGAGTGACGAAGCGAACAGCTTGAGCAAGTTTTGGAACTGGGCGACCCAGTTATTTTAAAGGAGTGAGATAATGGAACCATTTGTAGTAGAAGAAGCGCATAATCCTAGCGGAGCAAGAATTATAGCAGTAGGCGTCGGCGGCGGCGGTGGTAATATGATAGGTCATATGCTCAATGAAGGTGTTACAGGCATTGAGATGATGCTTATCAATACAGATGCACAGGTTTTAAGTGAGACAAGTGCAGCAACAAAGATCCAAATCGGTGCAAAACTGACAAAAGGTCTTGGTGCAGGTATGAAGCCAAACATTGGGAAAGACTCCGCGTTAGAGAACTATGATGAGATACGCGAGGCACTTGATGGTGCAGACATCGTATTTATCTCTGCAGGTCTTGGCGGAGGAACAGGAACTGGAGCTGCTCCTGTTGTTGCTCAGATCGCAAAAGAGGTTGGTGCACTTACTATTTCCATAGTCACAAAACCATTTCGTTTTGAAGGAAGCAAAAGACTCAAACTTGCTGAAGCCGGTTTAGAAGAGCTGAAAAAAGAGAGTGACTCTATTGTTGTTATTCCAAACGACAAGCTGCTCTCTATCATCGACAGAAAACTTGGTCTCAAAGAGAGCTTTAAAATCGTCGATGCGATTTTGGCTCAGGCTGTGAGTGGAACTTCAGGTGTTATTCTCTCAAGTGGAGACAATGACATCAACCTTGACTTTGCCGATTTACAGACTGTTATGAGTCATAAGGGTATGGCACTTATGGGTGTTGGTGAACACCAAGGTGAAAATGCTGCGTATGAGGCTATCAAAGCGGCTATTGAGTCTCCACTGCTTGATAATATGTCTATTAATGGAGCGATGGGTGTACTTGTACACTTCAGTATGCATCCTGACTTTCCTATGCTCGAGCTTGCAGATGCTATGGACGTTGTTCATGAGAGCGCACACGATGATGCAGAAGTTATCTGGGGGACATCAACAGATGCTACACTTCCAGAGGACTTCGTAAAAATCACGATCGTTGCAACCGGTTTTGAAAAAGAACTCGCTACTACAACAAACAATGAGGACTTTGTAAGTGAAACACCTGTCACACCACGTCCTAAAGCACGTCCACGTCTTGTTGTAAATGGTGATTTAGACGGTGATTATCTCGATATGCCATCATTCTTGAGACACCAACAAGACTAGAGTTCTTGAGCTCCTTCTCCAAAATTATGAAGGCCAAATCACTCCTTGGCCTTCGCGAAAAATCCTCACTCAAAGAAATCAAAAACAGATACAAAAACCTTATGAAGAAGTGGCATCCTGATAAACACAAAGATGACATTGAAAAAGCGACACAGATGAGTATGCAGATAAACGAAGCATACAAAACAATTTTAGACTACACCTCTAACTACGAATACCCTTTTGATGAAGAGAGCATCAAAAAAAGCACCTATACTCCTGATGAGTGGTGGAGTGATAAATTTGGACCTGAAGGCAGAGTCTAAAGCCACACACCGTTTTTTATATAATAGGCAAGCGGATAGTAGCTCACACAAAAAAGGTAGAGCGTATCGAATATGAGAGAGAGACGAAACTTCAATAAACTTTCTTTTGTTCCAAATGAGATAAGCCCCAAAACAACTCCATAAAATGTACCAATAAAAAGAAAGATATAAAGCAGATAGCCTATGTAGTGGTAATCTTTTTGTAAAAGGCAAAACGGACAGTGGTGCGTTGGCAGTTCATAGATATAGGTGCCAAAAAACGCTATGAGACTCACAAGTGCAACAATGAGGTAAAGTAGATTGAGAAGTGAAAAGAGGTATCTATTTTTTGCAAAATATGCAACAACTGTCAATGCGAAAACGCCATAAAATGCACTTAATATATAAAGAGGCTTAGCTCCTAAAAGTACCGCCATATAGCTGCCATTTGTCGTTGAAAAGAGAGCGCCGCAGCAATCAACTACACTACTTACATCAATGGAAAAGAACATCATTGTCTGTAAAATCATTTCAACTACTAACAAAAAGTAGGCAATGACAAAAACAGAGAACTTTAAACGCAGGTATCTTCTATCTTCATATTTCATATCTTCACTGTGAAGCACTATCCAGTATCCAAAAAGGTAAAGATTAAGTATTTTAAGCATTAAAAGAGGCGTCCCATAAGCCGTTGCGTTTACAACACCTGCTGCACACATCGCGCCGGGAAGCATCGTGGAGATATTATCTAGAGTGAAGATGAAAAAGATAAAAAGCGGAATTTTAAGAGCAAAAATAAACTTAATTATGGTCGCAACAAGGTAGCTCTGCTTTTCAAGGCTGTATTGTAAAGATGTTGTAGCAGTTGCATCATAGTAGAGTAAAATACGCACACTAAAATAAAATGCTACACTCCCAAAGAGTAAAAACAGAGCATTTAAAATGTCAAGGGTGAGGATTTCAGGGGTCAGTAGCATTGTCCCTCTTTTACCTCTATAATTTTATCTACAAAATCCAGATTAAAAAAGAGCGGGTCATGCGTGGCCAAAATTATGGTTCTGTTTGACGCTTTAAGCCCTCGCATAATCTCAATAAAATCCAAAGAGAGCTTTGCATCAAGGTTTGCCGTAGGCTCATCAGCCAGTATGATTTTAGGATTATTCACATTCGCACGTGCTATTGCCACCCTTTGCTGCTCTCCTCCGGAGAGATTCTTGACAAGAGACTCCTCCTTATGTTTGATGTTAAAAAGCTCTACTGCTCTTTGAAACTTCTCTTGCATCTGCTCTTTTGCAAGGTTTTTTGGCAGCAACGGCAGCAAAATATTTTCGCGAACACTGAGTGTGGGTATGAGATTGTAGCGTTGAAATATAAAACCTATGTTATCACGGCGAAACTCACTGCAAAAATGATCAGGAAGTTTAGATATGTGTTTACCATCAACTATAACCTCTCCTGATGTCGGCTTAAGCAGTCCTGCAATAAGAGAGAGAATGGTACTTTTTCCACTGCCACTCACCCCTTTGAGCACAACGAACTCTCCCTCTTTAAACTCAAGTGTCGTTGCTTTGAGTGCCTCTACATTGCCCTCATACGTTTTCACTGCGTTTACAAGTTTTATCATCGCATCACCTCATCAGCATCTATGGTAGCAACTCGCCATGATGGAATAATAGTCGCAGCGATGTAGAGTGGTACTGAGAGTAAAAAGAGTAAGAAAAGCGTCTCATAATCTAGCACAAAGGGAACACTTAAAGCCTCTGTGTCGCTGTAGTTTAAAAATATATCTTTGATAAGAGGAGCATTAAGAACATAAACATAAAAAAGCGCAAATGAAATACCCGCCATATATGAAATGAAAGAGATGATACTCCCCTCATAAAATTTCACCCGTAACACATCTTCCACTCGCCATCCGATTGCTTTGAGTACTCCTATCTCTCTTTTCTCTTCACTGCTCAAACCATTTGCCTTATCATAGACAATAATAAAAAAAGTAAAAAAAGTGATGATAAAGAGGATTAAGAACATACTGCTCGTTGTGTTAAATCTACTCTCCAATTCCCCCTGCAAGGCTTTTCTAGTCTCTACCTTTGCGTTTGGAAGTAAATTCTCTATTTTTAGAGCGACTGATGCTACTTCAAGTGGATTATCTACTTTTACAATCAAATCACTTGCCTCACTGCGTTTAAAGCCAAAAATATCGCGCAATGCACTCTTATCCATCAAAATCATATCATGTGATTCAAGCTGCATTTGAGGAGCAAACTCTCCTGCAATCTGCATCTGTTTTAAACTCCCATCATCTCTAATAAAGTT
>Ga0256829_1000858_pt1 | contig 27142 bp, 25 predicted proteins | sample 131447metaG_FD_185979 | JGI IMG/M metagenome (GOLD analysis project Ga0256829, IMG submission 185979) | Hydrothermal vent microbial communities from Lau Basin, Pacific Ocean - 131-447 | ecosystem: Environmental > Aquatic > Marine > Hydrothermal vents | place: Pacific Ocean: Lau Basin | collected... | reverse complement strand
GGGGGATTCGACGATGACGACGTTTGGTGCGCTCAACTCTTTGTTTTCCTTATTCTTCTATCATTATGACGGCATTGCCGGGCAGGCGTTTTATGCGTCCGGCAAGCTCTAATTCCAGCAATATGGTCTGCAGAGCGCCAATATTCAAGTGACATGTTCGGATCAATTCGTCAACTGCTGTTGCGTGAAATGATAAATTTTCTACGACCATGCTGCGCATTTGATCTGTGATTTCGGCAGGCGCGGATATGGGTGAAATCATATTGACGGGCGCTTGGTTTTGGTCGCTGAAGCCGCCGCCAAGGCCGCTGTAGCTAAAGCTTTGGAGGTGTTCGATAATGTCATCGGCGCTGCGCGTTAGGATTGCGCCATCGCGGATGAGGGCGTTGGGGCCAGATGCGCGCGGATCTGCGGGGTGGCCAGGCACTGCGAAAACGTCGCGTCCTTGGTCGCCTGCCATGCGCGCGGTGATCAGTGACCCTGATTTTAACGTGGCCTCGATGACGATGGTGCCCTTGGATAGGCCAGAGACGATGCGATTGCGGCGCGGGAAATGCTGCGCCTTGGGTTTTGTGCCTGCAGGCATTTCCGAGATAATAAGCCCGCCTTGGTCTTTTATGCTGCGGTAGAGGTCGGCGTTTTCCTCGGGGTAGATGACATCAATGCCGCCTGCAACAACGGCAATTGTACCTGTGTCGAGTGCACCTTGATGGGCGGCGGTGTCGATGCCGCGCGCGAGGCCTGATGTGATGATATAGTCTTGTTGCCCTAGATCGCGCGCTAGTTTGGCGGCGAATTTCTTGCCGTTTAGTGATGCATTGCGCGCGCCAATAATCGCAAGAGAGGGCTTGTTGAGCAGGTCTGCATTGCCCAAAACGGCAATCACGGGCGGGGCGTCGCGCAGGGCTGATAAGCCGAGTGGGTAGCTCTTATCCGCGGCAGTGATATAGCGTCCGCTACTTTTGTGCAGCCGTGCGATTTCTTTTTTAATAGTGGCGGGCGGCGGTGTGTTTAGCGGGGCTTTGCGTCCGCCTTTCGCGGCAAGATCAGGCAGGGCGGCCAGTGCGTTTTCGGCCGATCCATAGGTTTCTAAGAGTTGGTGAAAGGTGACGGGGCCAACATTTTCTGTGCGAATAAGTTGAAGCCACTGAATAAGGTGGGTGTCTTTATCAATCTGTTTTTGGGGATGGTGAAACAGGCTGGTCACTCTTTTTCTTTTGTCCGATCTTGGTTTCAGTTCCGTTTAGGATACGTTTTATATTATCGCTATGGCGGATAAATACAAGGGCGGTGATAATTGCGCATAATCCGGCGGCCGGCGCGGAGTAGAGGATATAGGCCGCAATCGGTGCAATTGTGATTGCGATAAGCGCCGATAGCGATGAAATGCGCGTGATAAATGCCGTTAAAAGCCATCCTAGTCCCGCAGCAAGCCCCGCAAGTGGCACTGCGGCGAAGAGCGTGCCAAGCGTTGTGGCAAAGCCTTTGCCGCCCTTGAAGCCAAGCCATACGGGGAAGCAGTGCCCGATAATGGCGCCAAGACCGCATAGGATGCCTGTTTCAAGACTGGCGCCTGTTAGGGCGGTAAAACCAAGGACAGTGAAGGCGCCTTTGCCGCTATCGAGGATGAGGGTCAGTAACGCCAGCAGTTTATTGCCTGTGCGCAGGACGTTTGTTGTGCCGATATTACCCGAGCCAATTTTGCGGATGTCACCGTATCCTGCGGCGTAGCACAGTACAAGGCCAAAGGGAATTGACCCTGCGATATAGCCAACCGCCGCGGCAAGCAAGTTTAGTGTTATTGCGCTATCCATTGATGGCGATGTCCAGTGCAGCCATGCGTGTTGGCACGCCGTTAGCGACTTGTTTGTGATAAATGAATTTTTCGTGATCGTCGGCCAAGTCGTCCGAGATTTGCAGATTACGCAAGAACGGTCCGGGGTCCATGACGATGGCGTTGCTGGCGGCGCCTTCGAGTTTGTGGTGCGTTAGGCCGTAATCTTTGAAGTAATGGAAATCATCAATCAGGACTTTGTCCATGCGTTCTTTTTGCGGGCGGATCGTCATAACGACATTTGCGCCTTTGATGCCTTCGCCAAGATTGTTGGTTTTTTCGATGCCCTCGGCAGGCAGTTTTTCTGGCATTAATTCAGGCGGTGCGATGATTGTGACGCTGGCGCCCATTTTTGTGAGGAGCTGCATGTTAGAGCTTGCCACGCGTGAGTGGCTGATATCGCCGATGATGGCGACCTTAAGGCCGCTGATGTTGCCGAAATTTTGGCGAATTGTCAGGGCATCCAGCAGGGCTTGTGTCGGGTGTTCGCGCCAGCTGTCGCCGCCGTTGATGACAGGGCAGTTCATGCGCTTGGCAACATAGACGGGCGCGCCGTATTCGCTGTGTCGCAGGACAACCGCGTCAGGGTGATACGCGTTGAGCGTGTCGATAGTGTCCATAAAGCTTTCGCCTTTGGCGAGGGAGCTTGTATGTGCGTTCCAGTTGATCACATCAGCGCCCAGTCGTTTTGCCGCCATTTCAAAGGACGTCAGTGTGCGCGTTGAATTTTCAAAAAACAGATTAAGGATGATTTTGCCTTTAAGACACGTGCCGTCATATGTGCCGTCCTTTAATTGATCGGCGTACATTTGTGCGCGCTCAAGAATGGTTTCAATTTGATCGAGGCTTAATTCATCAATACCAAGGATATGTGTCATATTATATGCTTTCCGTTTCTTTCGTGACTTTAGCGTTTCAGGGTGTGTTTGCAAGTTTTTTGTTATGTGCACTGCATTGATTTCAGGGGAAATTATGACTTGCAATTTGGATGGCTTCGCGATTAACTCGTCCCTTCGAGTGAACACCAAGGTAAAGAGGTTTTTTCTATGGGCTATAAAGTCGCAATCATGGGCGCCACTGGTAATGTAGGGCGCGAAGTTTTGAATATTTTGGAAGAGCGTAATTTTCCGGTGGATGAGGTGATTGCACTGGCGTCATCACGTTCGGCTGGTAGCGAGGTTTTTCTAGGCGATAAGGCGATTAAAGTTCAGGATTTGGCAACGTTTGATTTTAAGGGCGTTGATATTGTTTTGTCGTCACCGGGCGGTAAGATTTCTGCGCAATATGCGCCGAAGGCGGCTGAGGCTGGTGCGATTGTGATTGATAACACATCACATTTTCGCATGGATCCTGACGTGCCATTGATCGTGCCTGAGGTCAACCCAGAGGCAATTAACGATATTCCGCGCGGCATTATTGCGAACCCGAATTGCTCGACCATTCAGATGGTTGTGGCGCTGAAGCCTTTGCATGAAGCAGCGAAAATTAAACGCGTTGTCGTGAGCACATATCAATCTGTATCTGGCTCTGGTAAGGCGGCGATGGATGAGCTGTTTAATCAGACTAAGGGTATTTATATGAACCAATCGCCAACGCCTGAGGTTTACCCAAAGCAGATTGCCTTTAATGCGATCCCGCAAATTGATGTCTTTATGGATGATGGAATGACCAAAGAAGAGTGGAAAATGGTCGTTGAAACCAAAAAGATTTTGGATAAATCGATCAAGGTTTGCGCGAACTGCGTTCGTATTCCTGTTTTTGTTGGACATGCGGAAATGGTGAATGTTGAGCTTGAGGATGAGCTTTCTGCGATTGAAGCCAAAGAATTGTTCCGCAATGCGGACGGTGTGACGCTGGTCGATCTAGAGCAAGAAGATCTGGAATTTGTAACGCAAGCAGAAGTGCAGGGCGAAGATGATGTTTATGTCAGCCGTGTGCGCGAGGATATCTCGGTCGAAAATGGCCTTAATTTCTGGTGCGTTTCAGATAACTTGCGTAAAGGCGCGGCGCTGAACACTGTGCAGATTGCCGAGCTTCTCGTGAAGAAATGGGAAGAAGAGGGCCGTTAAGCCCTCTGCCTGTTTACCTTATTACGTTTTCTTTTTAGGTGACGTTTATTTGTTCCACGGCATTTGCTTGAGCAGCATAGCAAGGCCGCACCATCCTGTGACGCCCGCGAAAAGCAGCGCCGCGCCCAAGATACCTGCAATGGCAAAGCCGATTGTAATGCCTGTAAAGCCAAGGATTACGAGGAGTGCAATAAGGCTGCCGACGATGATTTGTACTTGGCGAAAGAGGCTGATGCCGACATCTGCGGCCTTGCCGATGGTGGCAAGGCCTGCTTGTTTCCACCCATTGATGCCGTCTTCTAGGTTGAGGATTTCGTTATTGATACCGTCAATATTTTGTGCGGCAACGCAAGCATGTTCGCCGCGCTTGCCTTTTAGGCATTGAAAAATCAGTTTCTTATTTGCGGGCAGCGGCGTGCTTTTTAGAATGTCGCTGATTTGACCTAGGGGGATGGATGTTGCGTAGGCGATGTGTTCTTGGCTGAATTCATCTGGTTCGCGAACATCCAGTAAGATGGCCTCACCATTGATGATTAGCGCATGTGCATCTTGTGCGGTAATGGATGTGGGCATGTTGTTGTAAATCCTTATTCTTGACGTTTGTTATTTTAGACTCTGGAATGCGCGGTGAAAATCGCGTATTGTCTTTTTGTTAAGATATTCATCTTAGACTGAGTTATTCAACTGGTTTTATTATCAAACGTCTATTTGTGAGGGGACTTTTATTATGAGCGTTAAGACACCGATTACCGTAGCCAGAGGTGATGGCATTGGCCCAGAGATTATGGATGCGACGCTGAAGATTTTAGATGCGGCGGGCGCTCAACTGGATATTGAGGAAATTGAAATTGGTAAGGCCGTGTATGAACGCGGCGTTAAAAACGGGATTGAGGAAAGCTCTTGGGAGAGCCTTCAACGTACAAAAGTCTTTTTAAAAGCGCCGATTACGACACCACAAGGTGGTGGTTTTAAATCGCTGAATGTGACGATCCGTAAGAGTTTGGGCTTGTTTGCGAATGTGCGTCCATGCGTTGCGTATGCGCCGTATGTTGAAACAGATCACTCGGATATGGATTTGGTGATTATTCGTGAAAACGAAGAAGATCTTTATGGCGGCATTGAGTATCGTCAGTCACAAGATGTGATGGCTTCGTTGAAATTGATTTCACGCCCAGGGACTGAACGCATTGTGCGTTATGCATTTGAATATGCGCGCGCAAATGGCCGTAAAAAAGTGACATGTATGACCAAGGACAACATTATGAAGTTGTCTGATGGTTTGTTCCATAAGGTCTTTGACGAGATTGGTCAGGAATATCCTGATATTGAACAAGATCACATGATTATTGATATCGGTACAGCGAAGGTTGCTGCACATCCTGGTATGTTTGATGTTGTTGTCTTGCCGAATTTGTATGGTGATATTGTTTCTGATGTCGCGGCTGAGGTGACTGGCTCAGTTGGTTTGGGAGGCTCGTCAAATGTTGGCGTTGATTTCGCAATGTTCGAAGCCGTTCACGGTTCTGCGCCTGATATCGCGGGTAAAGGGCTTGCAAATCCATCTGGTTTGTTGCTTGGCGCGGTGATGATGCTTGTCCACATTGGTCAAGGTGAGGTCGCAGGCAAGGTGCATAATGCATGGCTGAAGACGATTGAAGATGGTTATCACACGGGCGAGATTTACCGTGAGGGCATTAGTAAGGTGCGCGTAGGTACAGATGATTTCTGCAAAGCCGTGATCGAGCGTTTGGGGCAAAAGCCAGAAACATTGCCGATTGCCGATTATTCAGGTACGCCTGCGGGCGGCATGAAGTTGCCACCGCTGAAGGAGTATCCGCCTGTTGAGCGTAAGCGTATTGGCGTTGATATTGGCTTGAACTGGGGCGTTTGTAATGCAGAAATGCTGGCCGAAAAGGTGCAGGAATGTGTCACAGATAACCTGAAGTTACAGATGATCTCTAACCGCGGGACAAAGGTTTGGCCGAATGGTCGTCCTGAAACATTCTGTGCGGATAACTGGCGTTTACGCTTTAAGGCGGATGACGATGAAGAAATTACAACATCACAGGTGATTGCCTTGATGGATCGTATGAATAAAGCTGATTTGAACTTTACTAAGTCAGTGATGCTGTATTTGTATGACGGAGAGCCAGGCTTTACCGTTGCGCAAGGTGAGTAGATATCCTTGCGTGATTTTGAAATGCGGGTTTGTTATACTATGAAGATGCGTACCCGTATTTTTTTATTTTTATGTATGATGATGTGCGTTGTGGTTTTTGCCGCAACGCCTTTGCGTGCGCAAACGGATGTCGTTGAATTTGATCGCGATATTCCTTTGCTGCGTTTGTGGGCGCAATATAACTCTTATGCTTTTCCGCGTGACCTAAAGGAAGCGAGCGAGGTTGTTCGGAATTATAAGGGGCCAGTTGAGCCCAAGGTTCCAGAAGTCACTTTTTATGAATTTGACTCGCCGCAACATTTGCAAGGGCGTATTGATGGGTTGTTGCATGGGATTAAAATTACGTTGCCGCCCGAGTATGATCATTACGGCTATGAAGTGCGCCGTTTTATGAACTCGGTTGGACGTATTCAAATTTACAGTAACCGTTACGCGATTGAAGATGAGCTTGTGAATATTGAAAAAGCATGGGTTGTCTTCCGTTATTGGCGCGAGGCCCTGATTGCCGAGATAGAAGCGATTGATGAAGGCATTAAGGCAGATGCGACGACGGGTTCAAAAGTAAAGACGATGTTTAATGTTAATCAGGCTGTTGTGAAGGCGTTTATCATTGAAATGCAGGCATGGTTGAATGCAAATCAGGCGCTTCTGACGTTTTTGGCTGATAACCGTAAGCTTTACGCGTTTGAGCAAGGTAACTTTGTTTTTAAATCGTCACAGGCGGCGAGCCAATTTGTTGCGCTGTTTGGTGCGCGCGAACGTGCGAAGCTTGAGATGCGTGAATACGATCCCTTCGGCAAGATTGTTTATTAATTAAAAATTACTGTGTTTAGGTGTGTGTCGGCGAGGGCGCATTTTTTGCTGCGTCGATTGTATTCGACAGCAAGTATGCAATCGTCATCGGGCCTACACCGCCTGGTACAGGTGTAATTGCGCCAGCAACGTCTTTTGCTGCGTCAAAGTCAACGTCGCCGCAAAGTTTTCCGTTATCAAGGCGGTTGATGCCGACATCAATAACAATGGCGCCTGGTTTGATCCAGTCAGCCTTTACCATTTGGGGGCGTCCTACTGCGGCAATCAAAATGTCGGCTTGTTTGCAGACGTCTTTAATGTTTTTTGTGCGCGAGTGCGCGGTGGTGACGGTGCAGTTTTCAGCCAAGAGGAGCTGCGCCATTGGTTTTCCAAATAATAAGCTGCGGCCAAGAACAACGGCGTTGAGGCCAGAGAGGTCTTTTTTGACAGATTTAATTAGGTGCAGCGACCCTTTAGGTGTGCAGGGTGCAAGGCCGGGCAGGCCAGCAACCAGCGCGCCTATGTTTGTAAGCGTCAGGCCATCGACATCTTTTTCAGGTGCGATCATCTGGATGAGGGCGTCGCTGTCCAAGTGTTTTGGAACAGGAAGTTGCAGCAAAATGCCGTGGACATTTTCATCGTTATTGAATGCCTGAATTTGTGCGGCGACTTCGTCTTGTGTGGCGTTTTCTGGCAGGCGTGCTTCGAAACTGTGGATGCCGACGGCTTCGCAGGCCTTGATTTTATTTCTGACATACACATGCGATGCAGGGTCATCACCAACTAAAATGACGGCGAGGCCAGGCTGCGTTGTTGAATTTTGGAATGTTGATTTCAAATCTTCACGGAAGTCAGCGGCGATTTGTTTGCCGTCAATGATGTGTGCGCTCATGATGATCCCTCTTTGTATGGTCTTTTTTTATGTCTAATTTTTAGATAAGGATGCTTATAAGGATGTAGCGCGCAAATGACAAGCCAATTAGTGCAACAAGCGGCGTTAAGTCAATGCCGCCGATGGCTGGTACGTATTGGCGGATCTTGCTGTAGACTGGCTCGGTTAGTTTTTCTAGGCCACCAACCAGTTTTTGTGCTTGTTCGTTTTGTGTGTTGATGACGCCAAAAATAGTCAGCCAGTGTAGGGCGACTTGTGCCATGATGATGAAGTAGGCAATGTTGAAGGCTAGATCAATAATGTAAACGAATAATCCCATGGCGTTATCTTTCTACGCTTTGCGTTAATGAATTGTTTGCTTCTTTGATAGATAATGGTTCTTACGCACGAGTACAAGAGTAAGCAGAATGAATTTATTACGAAATTACAGGTTTTTATGGGTTTTTATGGTGTGTGCGCTGCCTTTTTCTGAGGGGTACGCGGCGAATAAAAATCAGTGTGATATGGCTGCGCCGACTGAGATTAATATTATTCCTGAAACAAATGAGGTTGCCTATGACTATGCGCGCAGCTTGTCTGACATTCAAGAAACGAAAATAGATACAGTTGATCCGTATGGCATTCACTCGAACAGTATTACGCAAGGTTTCATGGAGGGGCAGATTTCTATGAAGCGCGAGGTTGAAATGGATTACGCCGCCGTTAAGGGCGGGCGAGAGGTTTGTTTATGGTATAAGAAAATTGATGTAAATCTGCATATTGATCCGAAAATTGTTATCGCCAAAGAAGTGCGCCGCAGCCGTTGTATGCGTGATGCTGTGCTGGAGCATGAGCATAAACATGTTGATGTTGACCGCGCAGTGGTTAATCAATCCGCGCAAGAGCTTGGTAAGGAGCTGTATGATCAGTTATCTGCAGAGGGGTTCGTTGTTGGCCCTGTTCCTGCCGCGCAGGCACAAGCAAGAGCAGAGCGCATGGTCGCGCGTGTCATGCAAATTACGGAAGATAATTATAAACGTTTGGCAGAGCGCCGCGCGCGCCTGCAGCAAGAAGTTGACTCGCTTGAAGAATACGAACGTGTGAAGGCGGAGTGCCCAACATTTTATAATAATAAAAAATTACTGTTAAAAAGGGCGCTGAAGGCGAAGCAAAACGCGCGATAGTTCTTAGGTATAAAATATTACATGTGCGCGCTGAAGGCAGGGGGCTTTAGCGCGCTTTGTTTTGTGCGTGCGGTGCATAAAAAATGACCGCTTTACCCTAGAGTAAAGCGGCCTATTTTAATATGAGCGTAACAAATTTAAGAGGCGCAGAGCATTTTGAGTGTGAGCTTAGAGGAGATATGATCTGTACCTATTCTTATCGTATAATTTGAATGTGGCACAAATAAGGCAAAAATAAGGTCTTGTTGTGAAATATGAAAAATACAATAAAAAGAATGGGTTGGATATTTTCGTAATCTATACGAAAGTTTATCATTAACTACTTTTTCACCTTTGATAAGCATGATATTATTTGCACATCAAAAATGTGGTTGCTGCTTCGCAGTCAAATATACAACCAGGGGATTATAATGACACAGACCGGAAATGATACATTAGGCACACGCCGCACGCTGAGCGTTGATGGCAAGGATTACGATTATTACAGCCTTAAGGCCGCAGCTGAAAAAATCGGTGATGTATCGCGTTTGCCTTTTACATTAAAGGTGCTTTTAGAAAATTTATTGCGTTTTGAAGATGGTCGCTCTGTTTCGACAGAGGATGTTAAAGCGCTTAAGGGATGGCTGGATAAGAAGTCATCCGATCACGAGATTGCTTATCGTCCTGCGCGCGTATTGATGCAAGACTTTACTGGGGTTCCTGCTGTGGTTGATTTGGCAGCCATGCGCGAGGCGATGACAGCATTGAATGCAGACCCGCAAAAGATTAATCCGCAAGTCCCTGTTGATTTGGTCATCGATCACTCGGTGATGGTTGATAAATTCGGAACGCCGTCTGCGTTTCAGGCGAACGTTGAAAAAGAATTTGAACGCAATGGCGAGCGTTATGAATTTTTGAAATGGGGGCAGGGCGCGTTTGAAAACTTCCGCGTTGTACCGCCAGGAACAGGTATTTGTCACCAGGTGAACCTTGAATATTTGGCGCAAACTGCGTGGGTGAGCGAAGATAAGCAAAATCCGGGCAAACAAGTTGTGTATCCAGATACATTGGTCGGAACAGATTCTCATACAACGATGGTGAATGGTCTGGCCGTTTTAGGTTGGGGCGTCGGCGGTATCGAGGCCGAGGCCGCAATGCTTGGTCAGCCGATTTCAATGCTGATCCCAGAGGTTGTTGGTTTTAAACTGACAGGTAAGCTGAAAGAAGGCACAACGGCGACTGACCTTGTTCTGCGCGTGGTTGAGATGCTGCGTGAGCTTGGCGTTGTTGGTAAGTTTGTTGAGTTTTACGGCGAGGGTTTGGATGCGCTGACTCTGGCGGATCAGGCAACGATTGCCAACATGGCACCAGAATATGGTGCGACATGTGGTTTCTTCCCGATTGATGAAGAAACGCTGAACTATTTGCGCTTTACTGGCCGTGATGAACACCGCGTGAAAGTGGTCGAGGAATATGCCAAAGCACAAGGCATGTGGCGCGATGCATCGACGCCAGACCCTGAATTTACAACAACGCTGCACCTTGATTTGGGTGATGTCGTTCCTGCGGTTTCTGGTCCGAAACGTCCGCAAGACCGCATTGCGCTTACGGATGCAAGCTCGGCCTTTGAAACATTGGTGCCAGAACATAAATCTGTACCAGTGAAAGGGACGGATTATACGCTGGATAATGGTGATGTTGTGATTGCCGCGATTACAAGCTGTACGAACACATCAAACCCTGCGGTTATGGTTGCTGCGGGTCTTGTTGCGCGCAAGGCTAAGGCCAAGGGTCTCAGCGTGAAGCCTTGGGTGAAAACATCACTGGCACCTGGGTCGCAGGTTGTAACCGAATATCTGGACAGTGCGAATTTGACCGAAGATTTGAATGCGCTGGGCTTTAATACGGTTGGTTATGGCTGTACGACATGTATTGGTAACTCGGGGCCGTTGGCTGATCCTTTGGCTGAGGCAGTTGAAAGTGGTGATTTGAACGTGACGTCTGTCTTGTCGGGTAACCGTAACTTTGAGGGCCGCATTTCGCCGCATGTGAAGTCGAATTATTTGGCGTCTCCGCCTTTGGTGGTGGCTTATGCGATTGCGGGCTCTATGCGCGTTGATTTGTATAGCCAGCCTCTTGGGCAGGATCAGGATGGTAACGATGTCTTCTTGAAAGATATCTGGCCGACGAACCAAGAAATTCAAGATACTGTGCGTGAGTGCTTGACGCCTGATATGTTTACGCAGCGTTACGGCGATGTGTTTGCTGGTACGAAAGAATGGCAAGCCATTGGCGGCGCGGAAAGCGGCGAAACATACGACTGGCAGGATAGCTCGACTTACGTGCAAAATCCGCCATTCTTTGACGGGATGAGTATGGATCTGGTTGATGCGGCTGATATTAAAGGTGCGCGTCCTTTGGCAATTTTGGCGGACTCTGTGACGACAGACCATATTTCACCGGCTGGTGCGATTAAGAAAGACAGCCCTGCAGGTGAATATCTGAGCGGTAATGGTGTTGACGTTGTAGACTTTAACTCTTACGGGTCACGCCGTGGTAATGACCGTGTTATGACGCGCGGTACGTTTGCCAATATTCGTATTAAAAACGAAATGGTGCCTGGCGTTGAAGGTGGTTACACGAAATATGTGCCAACGGGCGAGCAAATGAGCATCTATGACGCTGCGGTGAAGTATCGCGCCGATGAGACGCCATTGATCGTTGTTGCGGGTAAAGAGTATGGTACAGGCTCTTCACGTGACTGGGCGGCCAAAGGAACGCGTTTATTGGGCGTTAAAGCCGTGATCGCGGAAAGCTTTGAGCGTATTCACAGATCGAACCTTGTTGGGATGGGTGTCTTGCCATTGCAGTTTATTGGCGATGATACGCGCGAAACACTCGGCCTGAAAGGTGATGAAACCTTTGATGTTATCGGCGTAGAAGGCGGTTTAAAGCCGCGTCAGGACATTGGTCTGACGATTAGCTACCCTGATGGTAAAATCAAAGAAGTAACGCTTCTATGCCGCATTGATACGGTTGACGAGGTTGATTACTTCTTGAATGGCGGTATTTTGCATTACGTTTTGCGCAACTTGGCAAAATCATAATGTATTAGCGGCCTTCTGGCCGTGTTCGAGAAATAAAGAAAGCGCCCTGATGATGGGGCGCTTTTTCTTTGTGTGATTGGATTGTTAAGCTGTTTTTGTGCGAAGGCAGTCTAGGGATGGTGCGTTATGATACCATTTTTTCTGCAGACATTTTGGCTAGTTCAATCATGACCTTGAAATTAGGTTTTTCAGGTCTGTAGTTGATTTTAAAGCTTGTTTCGACGTTGCTGAGCTCGGATTGGATGATGGCAAGGCGCTGGCGTGCTTCGCGTAGTTTCTTTGCCTCGTCCGAGCCACGTTCAATTTCACCGTTCAATTCTTTTGCGGTGAGCATCCCAACAATAAAGCAAATTTGTACGGCTTCGGTATGCGCGGCGGCGGCGGATATAAACGGCGCCATGCTGGTGAATTTATCGTCTTTGGGTAGGGTTGCTGTGAAGCTGAACGTTGTTGTTCTGTTTGCGCTGCGTAATATAGTGCCACAGCGTATGCTGTTTTCGGTTTTATTGATGATCAAGGCAACGTTGGCATCGTGATGAACGCTTAGGTCTTTGCCTGTTTGTTTGAAAGCTTTCTCTGCGAGATTAAGGCTGTCTTCGTAAGGACGCTTTGTGTCTGAGTATGCAAATTTTTCAATCATATCCACGAAGGGGTGGCGTTCGCCATCTTCGAAAATGACGCGTCCATTATGATAAACGGCAATCCATTTGTCGGGATTGTATTTTTTTTCGTAGTCACTGGTGCAAGCGTCCCAGACGCGGTCCCATTTAAATTCTTTTGTGCGGTTTATAAGGCTGCCGCCAACGTGGAAGGCTTGGATTAGGCGGCTGAGCATGCGTGCGCAACTATAAATGGTTTGGCCGCGAATGATGAATTCTTCGACAAGTTCGCCTTTGCGGTTGTACAAAGGGCACGCAATGCGGTTGCTGAGGGCGATGAGCGATGTGTTGTTACTGCTGTTGTTATCGGAAATCGTAAACTTTTCCCGCAGTAAGGTGGTTTCAAAATTAGTCATTGTGCTCAAGTGGGGTGGTCACGTTATTGCGGCTTTGTTTGTCTATGTGCTTAAAAAGAAGCGCTCACTTATTATGATACTGTGAAATCAGTTTTTTCACAATGTTTTATGTGTATGCGATTGTTTATGCGTCCATGGCATAGGCCATTGCTGGCTGTGGTGTATGACTTGTTTCCAGGATATGGATGAGCTGTGAAATCATAGCGTATTTCTTTTTTGCATCTGTATACTTGCAGTAGCTTCTCTGCGCTTGAAAGCCATAGACATTGCTGAGTGTTTGTAATTTTGCACTGATATAAATGGGCAGAATCTGATTAAGCTTAAACTTTAGACGATCAATTCTGTTTTTAGTGCGTAGCCCTTTGTGTGCTTTGTTTTTCATGTCATCACCCCTGTTTTTTCTTTGATTGTACAAAGAAGGGGTGAAGACTTTTTTAATTATGTATAAGATTTTAAGTAATTTTGTTTTAAGGTGCTTTTTTCTAGTCAAATAGCGCGTCAATATCACCTTGAGAGCTTGTGTCACTTTGGTTTTCGGCGGGATCAGCAACTTCGACAACGATGCCCATTTTTTCAAGTGCGTTATTCAGGCGGTCTTCGATTTCACGCAAGTTTTCTAGTGTCGTGCGAATGCGCTGTCCGGTGATGTCTTGGAAAGAACAGGCGATTGTAATCTCGTCCATGGCGAGACTTATGTCGTCCAGTTTTTGTTGGCGCTCGGCCTCGTTTGTCCAATCAGTGCTGCTGATGAGTTCGGATGATCGGCTGGCAGCATCAAGGATTCTGTTTGTGGCGTCTTCTGTGATGTCGACAACGGCGTCCAGTTCAACGCCTGCATTCGCAGGGGTTTTGCCGTCACCACTGAAGGAGATAGCTTTGAGGACTTCTAGAATATCGCTGAATTTATTGATGATGCCTTCTTCGGCCATGTCGACTTGTTGTGATGTCGCGTTAATTTCCATTGAAATTTCATCAAAACGTCGTGATACAAAGCGTTCAATCGCTGCAAGCTGCGTCGAGAGATGCCCTACGGCAGAGTACATGTTTTCTTGATCGTCGTTTTGGTCTTGTGGTGTTGCGTGTGTTTGTTCAGTCATCCGGTTTGGTCTACCTTTATTTTTTGTCTTTTTATTTTAGCAAGGAATGAAGTCGGTGTCAGTGTCTGGTTTGTTAATTCTTCAATATTCATACAATTGTAACTATTTCAGATTATCTTTAAAATATAATTCTATCGATATAGTGTTAACAAAACTTTTACGTGAGCCATGCCCAGAGAAGACCGTTTGATTAGTTTTGATTACGATGAAGTGTACCAAGCGGTATATTCATTGTGTGTGCAAAAGGACATCAAAAAGCCTGGTCAAGGTGCGGTGCAGGAGGTTGAGCACCCTGATGGTGATACATCGCGCGTTGTTTTACGAATGTATAATGAAATCAGCGAAGAATCCTTTAATGAAGAATATAGCCGTGACTTTTTTGCGGCGGCGCTGATGTTGTTTTGTCGTGGTTTAAATATTCCGCTGCCTAAGCCTGCGGTGAAATCGGTTTTAATCCGTGATGGGGAAGTGTCTTTGCGTGTGCGTTTAGGGTAGGGATTACTGGCTTTGCGCGGCGTAAAGGTCAAACACGTCAATTAGCTCCAGCAGTTGATCAATTTCTTTTTTGCAGGCAAGTGCGTGGCGCTGTGTGCTGACAGGGACGTAAAGATCGGATGCTTCGAACATGTCTGTTTCATGAGGGACCATCATAAAGATGTATTTGCCGCGGAAGAGTACTGCGCTTAGGTTGGCGTTGCCAAAGGCTGCGTCGGCTTCGGCAAGTTCTTTGATCAGTTTTTCGCCAAGGATGAGGCTGGCATCTTCGGGGCGGTCGGAATAGCAAACAAAGCGGTCCCATTTCTTTTGTTCGATTTTTAGCGGTACTTGGGTAAGTTTTTTCCAGCGTGAATCTTTGTACTCATCGGCCATATAACGATCTGCGGTGATGATTGTGTGGCCTTCGAAGATTTTATTGGGGAGCTCAAGCAATACGAAGAGGCCTTTGAAGACGGGCTCTTTCTTTTTGTCGAACAGGCGGGCTTCGGAAAATAAGACCTTTGATCCCTTGTACATGCCGCGAAAGCAATCTTCGCTGTGATAGGTGTGATAGGCGGGGATTGTGCCTGTTTTTTTGATGACGTTTTCATTGATCCCGCGCGCAGGATGATATGCAAATCCGCCCATTAAGTCTGCCAGTTCTGGCATGTAAATGGTTTTATAATCGTTGATATAGGCGTTAAGCGGGCTTTTGATCCAGTTATTGGCGATCACAGGTAATACGATCCCCAGTACCATGCAGGCAAAGGCCTTAACAGGGTCTGATTGCATCAGTAAAAACCAGCCAAAACCACTGGCGCCGCCAATCATTGCGATCAATGAAATCGTCAGGCCAATATTTTTATTGAGCTGATGTTTATTCATATGTTTAACGCGTATGGCTTCGGCCTTGTCGATCAGGCGTTTGATTTCATGGTTAAACTGCGCGTCATCGCGGCGATCAATTGTTGTCGCTTCGGGGATGTTGAATGGGGATGTTTGCGGCTGATCGCCGTTGTCGTCACTCATAGGTTTAGATTATCCGCTTTGCTTAGGGCGCGCAAGTGGGATGTCAGCCAAAGGTTCGTACCAATCGCGGATCATGCCGGCTTCTTCGCGCGAGGGATGATTAAACGGGCTTTTGAGCATGCCGTTGAAATATGTTTTTACAAGGTCTTGCCAGTGCGTTTCTACGTCAAGGTTGTGGTAGGCACACCACTGCGTAAACCATGTGGTGCCTGCGCTGACATGGGTGATTTCATCATCGTGAATGGTTTGCAGGATTGCGGTTGTTTTTTCGTCGCCTTGGCGCTGCATCATGGCGATCATATTGGGCGTGACATCAAGGCCGCGTGCCTCTAAGACCATGGGGACGATTGCCAGACGCGCGGCGAAATCATCCTTGGTGGCGATGGCGGATTCCCACAAGCCATCATGGGCGGGCAAATCGCCGTAGGCGGCGCCTAGGTCGCCAAGGCGGTCTTGCAGTAACATAAAGTGTTTGGCTTCGTCATCGGCAACCTTAACCCAATCCGTGTAAAAGTCATTTGGCAGGGTATATCCGCCCAGATCAAAGCTGCGCGCCAGAACATCCCATGACAGGTCGATGGCGTTAAGCTCGATATGTGCGAGCGCGTGTAAAAGTGCGATTTTTGATCGTGTCGATCCAGCCTTGCCGCGCTTGGGCATTTCCGTTGGGTGGCGCAGTTCAGGCTTTTCGGTGCGCGCAGGGCGCAGTGGCAGGTCTGCATGTCCAATTTCGGTGATCGTGCCATCGCGCCAATGTTGCGCGTGGGCGCGTGTTTTGGCGGCCTTGGTTACAGGGCAGGGCGTGGTTAGGACATCAAGGGCGGCTTGGCGAAGTGTTAATGGGCTCATGCCCTAGTTTGTAGCGTCAAATGTGCCACCGCGCAAGGATGCGGCAAGGGATGATTGATTTTGCTGGATATAGCTTTGCAGGGCGGCGTCCAGACCTTTTTCTTCGATGAGGGCGCGGTAATCTGGCGCGTTTAAGCTGCTAGAGCTTGTGAGGGTGTTTAGGCGGCTCAGATCGTTATAAAGCTGCAGGCTTTTTTGGAAGATATTATTGCTGATCGTCGCATTGCGGTAGGACTTATCACTAAGGTTCGCGCCAGCGGGGCGCAATAAGTCTGTGCGCGAGAAATCGTCGCCCGCGGCGCGGCGGATCGTGGATTGAAACTGCGACAGTGATGTGTGTATGTCCATTCCTTTATTGTATCACGCATGGTGGATGCGGCGCTATTAAAATGGACAGGGGTCTTCAAGGGTAATGATGCGCCCATCATCAGGGTGATGGAGGCTGAGCGCCTGTGCGTGCAGGTGCAAGCGCGGCGATGCGGCGAGGGCTTGTTCATGGGCGTAGAGATTATCGCCTAAGATGGGGTGGCCAAGTTCCAGCATATGTACGCGCAGTTGATGTGATCTGCCCGTGATGGGTTTGAGCTCAACCCGCGTGATGGCGTTGCCTTTATCGTCGGCTTCGCGCGCGATGATGCGCCAGTGTGTTTGGGCGCTGCGTCCTTCTTTGTGGTCGACCATCTGGCGCGGGCGGTTCGGCCAGTCGCAGCGCAAGGGTAGGTCAATAAAGCCTTCTTTGGCGGATGGTTCGCCCCAAATACGCGCGATATAGACCTTTTGAATTTTACGTTTTTCAAATTGCAGGCCAATATTGCGATGTGTTTTCGGATCAAGCGCAAAAAGAAGCAGGCCGCTGGTGGACATATCAAGGCGGTGACAAATGCGCGCCGTGGGGAAGGTGGCTTGAACGCGCGCTTCCATACAATCAGTTTCGGTTTTGCCAGGGACGCTTAGAACCTCGGCCGGTTTTGATACGGCCAAGAGTTTATCGTCCTGATAGATAATGTTCAGCGAATCTTGGGCAGGGGAAGGCACCCTTAGTTATCTCCCATTTTAAGGGCGGCGATGAAGGCGCTTTGCGGGATATCAACGTTACCGTATTGGCGCATTTTTGCCTTACCTTTTTTCTGCTTTTCCAGCAGCTTTTTCTTACGGCTGACATCGCCGCCATAACATTTCGCGGTTACGTCTTTGCGCATGGCTGATACGTTTTCGCGGGCGATAATTTTACCGCCGATGGCTGCTTGGATGGCGATTTTAAACATCTGGCGCGGGATAAGCTCTTTGAGGCGTTCGCATAGCTGGCGGCCGCGGCCTTCGGCGACGCTGCGGTGGACGATCATCGCCAGCGCATCGACAGGTTCATCGTTGACGCGGATATCCAGTTTTACCAGATCATTTTCGCCGTAGCCATCAAGCTCGTAATCAAAGCTGGCGTAGCCTTTGGAGATGCTTTTGAGGCGGTCGTAAAAGTCAAAGACCACTTCGTTGAGCGGCAGGCGGTAAACCAGCATCGCGCGATCACCCGCATAGGTGAGGTTTTCTTGCACGCCGCGGCGATCTTGGCACAGTTGCAATAGGCCGCCGAGATATTCATCGGGCACCATGATGGTGGCCTTGATCCATGGTTCTTCGATCGATTTGATTTTTACCACATCGGGCATATCGACAGGGTTATACAGTTCGATTTGCTCGCCATTGGTCATGTTGATTTTGTAAACAACGCTTGGCGCGGTGGGGATGAGGTCGAGGTCAAATTCGCGTTCCAGTCGCTCTTGGATGATTTCCATGTGCAAAAGCCCAAGGAAGCCGCAGCGGAAACCAAGGCCAAGCGCCTGAGAACTTTCCATTTCAAAGTGTAGCGATGCATCGTTAAGTTGCACCTTGCCGAGGCTATCGCGCAGTTTTTCAAAGTCACTTTGGTCAACAGGATAGAAAGAGCAAAAGACCATCGGCACGGACGGCTTAAAGCCATCCAAAGGTGTGTCGCATGGGTATTTGTCATCGGTGATGGTATCACCAACGCGCGTTTCCGAGATTTCCTTGATCGAGGCCGTGATAAAGCCCATTTCACCCGGGCCAAGCGCGTCGAGCATGACTTTTTTCGGGGTGAACATACCAACGCGGTCGATCTCGCGCGTGGCGCCTGCGCGCATGAATTTTATTTTTTGGCCTTTTTTCAAGTATCCATCAATGACGCGGACAAGGATGACAACGCCCAGATAAGAATCGTACCATGAATCCACCAGAAGGGCCTTGGTCGGTGCGTCGCTATCGCCTTTGTGCGGTGGAGGGAGCTTTGTGACAATGGCTTCAAGCAAGTTATCAATGCCGATGCCTGTTTTGCCTGAACATGGGACTGCTTCGCTCGCGTCGAGGCCGATAACGTCTTCGACTTGCTGTTTTGCGTTTTCGATGTCAGACGATGGCAGGTCGATTTTATTCACGACAGTGACGATTTCGTGATTGTTATCCAGTGCCTGATACACGTTGGCAAGGGTTTGGGCTTCTACGCCTTGTGTGGCGTCAACAACCAGAAGTGACCCTTCGCAAGAGGCCAGCGAGCGAGATACCTCGTAAGTGAAGTCAACGTGGCCTGGCGTGTCCATCAGGTTGAGTTGATATTCAATGCCGTCTTTGGCTTTGTAGGCAAGGCGCACAGTTTGGGCCTTGATGGTGATGCCGCGCTCGCGCTCGATATCCGTGTTATCAAGGACTTGTTCGCTCATCTCGCGTTCTTCTAGGCCGCCGCAGCTTTGGATAAGGCGGTCGGCGAGGGTGCTTTTCCCGTGGTCGATATGGGCGATGATCGAAAAATTTCGAATATGCTCTAATGGCTTGGTTTCTGGCTTGTTCTTCATGGCTTTATCAATAGTGTGAAATTGTGTTAGATTCAAGCAAGACTTTACGGGAAAGACACAGTTATGAGCGAAGAAATGAAGACGCCTAAAAAAACACCTTATTTGGCAGGGGATCAGCCCTCTGATACTGCACAGGTGGACGACAGCGATGCGCCAGTTAAGAAGCGTGCGCGCGCGCCTTCTGAGCCCGTTTTACGTGATAATGAATTTTTGGCGCCACAAGGTGATATTCGCTTGTGGGTGGGGCTGTTGATTGTACCGTTTGTTGTGTTGCTTTTTGCGTTTTTGCAAGGGGTGTTTTCAGGTGATGATGCGGATGAGGGGGCTGATCAAGCGGTGCCTCAGGTTATTGCGGAAGACTTGGAAACTCAGTCAGAGCCAAGGTTAGCACCTTATTTAAGCGAAGAGGTTCGCGCGCGGCGATTACGCAATCGTTAGCATACTGAAGGTGTGCTTGTTTGCGTTGGTGCGTGCAGGGCGTCTTGCGATATTTCAGCATTAATTTCAGGGATACGGCAAACATTGCCGTTAACCTCGATACGGTAGCTATCGGCGCATATTTCCTGATCGGCGGCATTAAAGAATTGCATTGTAATGGACATAGTCTTTTTTCCCTTTCTTCCCGTTAATTTTAGCGGTGTTTTGTTAACAAGGGGTTAAAGATATGCAGTTATTTAAGTCTGATGTAAAATAAGTGGAGAATAGCTTCCAGTAACGCCTTCGCCGGTGTCTGCGTTGATGTAAATCATCATAATTTGATGGGCGTTTTGCATGTTGTTGCTGACCTCTTGGGAGAGGGGCATGCCGATATCGTGCATTGTGCCATCTTCGATCACGAAAAAGAGCTTTTTCGTGCCAAGATGGTATTCAAACCATGCAATGTCTTCTTTTAATGGGCGGTTGTGAAAGACGATGACTTTGCCGCTTTGACGGATGGATACAGATATGTCCAATGGGTTGTCATCATCAACTTCGGTAAAAAAGTCGGTGAGGTTGCCTGCAATCGGGGTGTCTGTTGTTTGTGCGGCTGGGCTCATGACGTTATTTTATGCGTCTACATTACGATGCACAAGAGGAATAATTATGCCATCAACGGCGACTTGATCTTTGGTGCGGACAATGTTGATTTCGTTCGCGTGCTTGATGTAAGGGCGAATAAGCCATTGAATTTTAACGCCTAAATCTTGGGTTCGGCCATCTTTATAGCACACGGTCATGCTGTAATCTGTGGCGTCGTATTCCATGTGATCTAATTGATCGTAATTGATTTTGATGGCATGAAAAATGAAGGCCTCATGTGTCAATTTGTTCGTGTAAATGTCCAGTTCTTCAGGTTTGAAGAGGGGCTTTTTTATTGTGCCAGCCCCGCCAGACTGCCAATTTTCTGACAGGCTGTTGCTGTTTTCATTTTGCACATCGTCGTTAGACATAGAAGAAGCCGTTTGCTGAACAAAGGTGACCGAATCACTTGTGTCAGAATGACACATAGTATCTTTAATATTAGCATAGCTTTCTTAAGTGGCAAAGAGGGCGGCTTACGATACCATTTGAACAGGTTGAATATCTTCCAGTTCTGTGCCGCCAGGTGTTTTGAAGGTTGTGCCCTGCGTACCCAGTTGACTTGTATTGTTTGTGTGGTTGATGCGGCTGACTTGCTCGCTGGCGCTGATGCCATCTACTTGTGCGTTTGCTGCGCGTGGTGCGAGATTATTGCCAGAAACTTGCGCGCCCATTGCGACAACATTATCGCCAGAGGTGCTAAGGCCTTGGCCGTTATGACCTTGTGAGCGGCGAAGCGGGCCTGAGAAATTTGGATCATGTGCAGGGAATAGCTTGCTGCCGCTTTGGCTTTGTCCCATCAGCGGTACAACCGATCCGCTGCGCGCTGGCGCAGATGAATCAACCTTGTCGCGTTCATTGCTTGACGCGTTATCATCTTTTGTAAAGTGTCTCCATCCTGCGAAGAGGCCAAGTGCGCCAACTGCAAAAACAGCCATTTTCGCGATTCCGCCAAATGTGTTTGCCATGCTGCCGCGCCCTTCGCTAGAGAGCATGTTCATGCCGAACCATGCACCAAGTACGGCTAGTGCCCCGCCGACCCATGGTGATTTTGAACTTGTTACGGCGTCAAAGGCATTGCCGATGAAGTTGCCCGCATTTGAAAATGTGCTGCGCAAGCCATTGCCAATATCATGGCCTACGCCTTCATTGATCGCGGCCCAAACTTGCTCGGTGCTATCGCCTTGTGGATTTTCGCGCTTGGTTTTAGGTGTCGATGTGGCTTCTGTGCGCTGTTTTGCAGATGTTTGTTGCTGCGCTGGTTTGTTTGCCGCAGCAAATGGGTTCTTTGTTGATTTTGGTGAAGGAGTTGTTTCCTGCTTAGTTTCTTCCCCTGTTAGTGTGTCAGTTTCTTCTGCATTTGCGCTGCTTTCAATGCCTTTTTTGGCAGAGGCTTTTGGTGCGGTTTTCCCAGTAAGTGCTGTGTACGCTTCATCGCGTAATGCAATTTGCTGGAGTAGTTTTTCTTCTTCGCGCTCCAGTTCTTTTTGCAGCATTTTGCGCGTTATAGCGTTGGGCTTTTCATCTAAAGCGACTTTGATTTCAGCGATTTTATCGCTGTGTTCTTGCATATAAATGTCGGCGACAGAGATTGTTTGTAGATATTTTCCAAAGTAATCTTCTCTGTATTCAGCCTCATCCAGTTTTTGTTGTGCAGCATCAAACGCGCTTTTTGCGGTGTTGTGTGCTTGGTCTTGTGCGGCGATTTCTGCATCGGTAAGGCCGCTGATCAGTAATCCTTTTTTGGCTTCGGTTAATGCGATTTGCGCGGCATCGCGCGCAGCGTTTGCGGCCTCTACTTCGCGCTTAATTTGGATTTTTAGGGCGTTAATCGCCGGCAGTTGTTCTTTTAGGTCGCTTAGAGATTGGCTGTATTGTTCGTTATCGGCGCTTTGAATGCGGGCGTCGATATCTTTGAAGTTTTCAAGGAACGCGGTGTGAATTTCGTCTACATTATAGTCTCGCGTAAAGTTCATTAAGTTCAAAGCGTGCGCTTCTTCACCGTAATTACCGATGCGGTTATCAATAAAGTGATCTAGGCCATCGTGGGTCCAGTTCCAAGCTGTTTCCGGTGCGTCCCAAAGACGAAGAGCATTGGCCATGAATGAGTCGTTATTTAGGCCCATTTCTTCTAACATGGCCATTTTGGTGTCATGTGCAACGCCTATTGTTGCGGCGAGTGCATCTGCGCCAGTAAGGCCTACATCAAGGGTGTGCGCCAAGATGTTTAGAGGGGCTTCTGTGTTGGTTGCGGCTGAGATGGCGAGTTCAGCTGATCCAGCGAGACCAGCGGCTGCACCCACAACGACAGTTGTGTTGCCCACCTGACGGTAAAGCATTTTTGCGCCTTGATAGGCGAGAGCTTCTGGAAGCATTGCAACGCGGCCCGCTATGCGTAGAGGCGCGGCAAGTGTGTGGTTCCAGAGTTTTCCGACGATAGGGATGGCCCCCATATGCCCAGACCTTTGGTCTGATCCCCAGCTCCATGTTGTGTAACCGTCTTTGTCTAGTTCTTTGTTTTGAACTTTACCGATTGTGTAATTAAGGCCTGTGTGAAGACGTTTTTTGATGTCTTCTAAAACCATATATTTTACAGGTGTGGCAATATTAAAGATGCCATCTTTACCGTCAGCTGTCCCGCTGAGGCGTGTTGCCAGGCGGTACGGGAATGTGAGCTTAATGTACTGTTCTTCCGCCCAACGACCACCGCCCATGCCACCGAACCAGTCTTTACCAAACAGACCAGGCTTACCGCCACCTTGGCGGGGGCCTTTTTGCGCGGCTTTTGAAATAACATCGTAGGCCTCAGCATGGTATGGGTTGCTTTTAAGATCTAGGCGGTTCTTGATATCGTTCAGCCAGTCAGTGTTATAGTAATCACCTGGCTGGTTTTCGATGCGCCAGCGCAATTCGCGAATAGAATAGAGTGCTTCACCAAGCATGTTGTTGTTCACGAATTCCATGATGTCGTTAGCAAAGTCACCACGCTGCGGTACGCTCCAGTCGCCTTTCTTTTCAATAAGCGAGTCGACGAGTGCTATGGTTGATTTGTCAAGTAAGCTTTCTAAGTTACCTGGGTCGTTTGGATATCCGAGAGCGTCTTTCGGGCGCGCACGCGTGTATGCGCCCATCTCAATTGCACGTGCACGTGACATGCGGTGTTGAATAGCGGCTTTTTCGCCTGTGAATGGTTCAGTTTTGGTGTGCGCACGATAGCTGCTGACAGCGCTGCCAAGGATATGGTTGATAGAATATTCAAACTCTTCGGCAGTTTTTGCTTCGGCAAGGGCGGAGCCTTTTTTGCCAAAGCTAGGCTTTTGCATCTCAGTGACCATTTGACGCATATCACTAACAAAGTAAAGCAGGTTATTCTTTTGCGCGGTGCTGATGCCTTGTGCCAGGCCGAAGGCGTTGCCGTTATCTTTGTCTTTCCAGAAGCTTGTGCGGCCATTGGCAACAGATGGCCAATCGTTGATCGCATATTCAACCATGGCGATTTCGTCGGCCATTTTTTCTAGATTTTCTCTATTTCTGTTTGAGAAGTCAGTCATGATGTCTGACACTTCTTTACGAACAATATCTTCGTCCACGCCTTCGTTTACTTTTTTAGAGGCTGTTTTGATGCGCTCTTGCAGGGCGAAAACTTCTTTGTGGAAGTCGTGTCGCATGAAAATATTATCAACTGCGCCGATGCCATTGTTGATGTTATTTTTACTATCTAGTGGAATAAATTTAGGTGCAACGCGCAGTGCATCCATGGCGCTGATGTTTTTAGAGTTTTGTAACAGCATGTAAAAGCCTGTTGTACGCAAGCTGGTGCTGGTGTCAATTTCAGGCAGTTCTAGGCCATCAGCACGTAAAAGCTTGATGTAGCTTTTTTCAAGTTTGCCATAGTTTTCTGCATTGCCTGTGCCTTCGTATGTTTTTTTGTATTGCGCGACAAAATCTTTTTGGATTGCGTTGAGTTTATCTTCGCCAACATTGACCATGTCAGTGTAGGTTTGACTGATTTTTTGATCGATCAGTGTGCGTGAAGATTTAAAGTTCGCATATTCTGTGACTTTGTTGTTTAGTGCATTGCTTTCAGGGTCTAGAAGTTTGTATTCTTTGAATAATTTTGTTGTATCGACGTCGCCTGCTTTTGTTTTGATGGCACGATTAATGCGCTGAACAAAGGCAGCCTGCTGAGCGAGAAGCATAATGTGACCATCATCGACGAGTTGTTCCTGAACGCTTTTGTGAAGCTTGCTCACTTTGATGTTTTGGGCTTTGAGGAATGCTTCTAATTTTTCAGGGCTTGATGCGATTTCAACAACATCTTTGAAGTTGTTTGGGTTTTCAAAAAGATCATTGATCTTTTCAACTTGCGCGATGACTTTATTGGCTTCCGCTGTTTTAAGCTGTCTTGTGTCAAACTTGTCATGTGTGCGTTCTGGGCGCTGTGCTGGTTTAGGCGTGTCAGCTTCTTTTGCTGCTGTTTGGTTTGTTGCTTCTGTGTCAGTTTTTGTGTCTGTTTTAGTTTCAGTTTTGCTTTCTGTTTTTGTGCTGGCAGGTGTTTCAGGCGTGGTTTTTGCGCTTGCTGCTTCAACGGCTTCGTCTGCTGGGTTTGTATCTGCTTTGCTTTCTGTTTTGATAGAGGCCGCCGCAGGCGTTGCAGCTGCTTCATCCGCTTTGCTTGATTGACCAAAGACGCGGCTTAGGCGATCTTTGATCTCGAATTTATTCCAAAGATGCGCGCCATAATAACCTGTTGCAGACATACCGCCGCCAAAGGCTGCGCCGAAAGCTGTGCTATAGCCTAGCTCTGACCACGAGAAGCCTTCTTGGCGCTGGAATGTGCTGCCGTTAAGTTCGAATTCAGATGTGCGGATATTTTGTTCAAGTGAATTCACACCAGCGCCGGTGCCTGCGCCAAAGGCAGCACCTTTTGCAATGCCTGCTTTCAGGCCAGGTTTAAGTGCAAGTTTTGTTAGTTGACTGCGAAGGGCTTGCATGCCAGTGATGCGCGCCGTTTGAATACCTGCTTGCGCAGCGACAGTGCCCGCGCCGAATGATACGGCACCCAAGGCGACAGAGGCAACTGTTGTTGGGTCAGCAAGGATACCTTGATAGATGAAGCGCCATGATTGACCCGCCCAGTCTTTGGTGAAGGACATGTTGCTGGATAGGTCCATCATGAAAAGGGCGGCTTGTTTTTGCTCTGCAGGGACGTCATCGCCGCGCAATGCAAAGAAAGCTTTGGTCATGCTGCCTGTGTTGTTGTTGATCCAGCCAATTTCAGTGATGGCTTCGTCGATGATCTCTTTGCGGTCTTCTTCGCTAAGTTCGCTGAAAGGCTTGCTAAGGCGGCGTTTCCAAGTTGTGCTTAGATCGCTTAGGTCTTCTTGTCCATCTTTATAAGCGCCTTTACGGTATTTTAGGAAGGCTTGCGCTTGTTCTACGATCAGCTGTTCTTTGTAAAGGTCGTCATCATCAAGTTTGTTTTCTGGGTCTAGGTAGTTTTGCACGCCTGCAAAACCAGGTTGGTTGCTCCAGAACTGGATGGCTTCAACATTAGCTTGCTCGGCTGTTAAAGGCGCTGCTTGTGATGTGCCTGTTGCAGGGGCTGCGCTTGAGAATGCGCTGTAAAGACCTGTTGATGTGCTTGGCTGTGGAATAGTGGCTGCGCCGTAGGGAAGATTTCGTGCGTCTTCGTTGGCAGCAGGTTGCTCTTGTACTTCAACAGGGACGCGCGCGCTTGCCGAGGGACCCATCATTGCCGATACAAAGGCAAGTTCCTCTTGGAGCTGTTTGTTGCGTTCTTCTGCTGTAGTAGCCATTTAAGTTATCTCTCTTTATTTGGCCGTATATTTATAAGTGTTAGGACGACCGTTATGATCACTTATAGAGGAAGAGAGTTAAGATATTCTTAATGGGGGAAGGTATCGGTGAAAAACATTGGTTTTTCTAGGTTTTTTGCACTTTTGGGCGTGCGATAAGGGGGATGATAACAGGGGTGTTTTAAAGAAAACTTAATGGCGATTTGGGTATTTTTTAAAGAAAAAGAAGTGGAGGCACGGACCGGAGTCGAACCGGTGTACACGGATTTGCAATCCGCTGCATAGCCACTCTGCCACCGCGCCTGATGGGTTGCGTACAAGGGGTGTGTTGAGCGCCCTTGTCGGCCATATTTTGTTTCGGCTCTTTTGATACTTGTCTTTTGCCATGGCGTCAACAGTTTCTTGGGGATGCTGTGCGTATGAGGCGGGTGTAAGGCGTAAAAAGAAAAGAGCCAGCTATGGGCGGCTGGCTCTTTTGGGTGGGGTATGGGGTGTTATTTGGCTTGAGCGGCCTCAAGGTTGATGTCGAGTGTTACCTCATCGCCGACTGCAGGTAGGGCGTAGTTGATCCCAAAGTCAGAGCGTTTGAGCGTGCCAGAGGCGGTGAAGCCGACTGTTTTTGCTTGCGAGAAGGCATTAACGCCGCCTTTGTTAAAGGTTACGTTGAGGTCAACAGGGCGCGTTTGCCCCAGCATTGTCAGGTCACCAGTGACGATGCCTGTGTTTTCGCCTGTAACCTTGATTTTAGTGCTGTTAAATGTGATTTCAGGGTAGTTTTCAGCATTGAAAAAATCGGCTGAGTGCAAGTGCGCGTTAAATTTATCGTCATCACCATCGATGTTTGCCGATTTAAGGGTGATATTGATTTTGCTTTTTTCTGGGTGGTCTTCGTCAAATTGCAATGTGCCTTGTGGTTGTAGG